>OBYS01000024.1_pt1 | contig 205093 bp, 184 predicted proteins | sample 1476791 | NCBI WGS metagenome assembly OBYS01 (sample SAMEA2580205, study PRJEB22360) | human gut metagenome | biome: human gut; feature: human-associated habitat; material: faeces | place: Denmark | collected 2008/2010
GCAGGAAGAATGAATCTCAAGGAAATGTCAACATGTATGTAGTTTTGAAGGTGCAGTAAAAACCAGCTATCATCTAGCTGGTTTTTTTGTGCGTAAAATACTGGTAAGATGGGTAAGCATGACTAATGATGACGGTATCGGACTGCTTGCAAAATCATTTACACCGATTGAGTTCAATGCTCTTGAGTACACACCTGAGCAGCTGACAAACAGCCTTCACTCTTATCTGCTTCCGGAAAGCGATAGCGTGATCTGGAGACTGAATTACAAGCAGATGGGTCTTGGTGGAGACAACTCATGGGGTGCGAAACCACCTGACAAGTATCAGATCCCGGCAAACCAGACTTATTCCTATACTTATACATTAAAACCGATCTCTACAAGTGACGTAGATGCATCTATGGAAGAATCAAAGGTAGTATTACCGTAAGTATCGGATAAGAATGTCCGCTATTGTTCCGGACAGAACAACAAACACGTATTAAGATAAGAAGAGCTGCTCTGTGGACGAATAATCTGCAGAGTGGCTTTTTGGCTGCATATAATAGGAAATAATATGGAAAAATCACAATAGAAAAAATATAACCTGAAAAAATCATTGGCAATTTATATAAAAACAAAAGGATTTCAAAGAAAAACAGAAGTATTTTGTATAGTTTTTTTAAGAACCTGTTGTTATAATACAATCACAGTAAAACAAACGGGCACGCAAGAGGGTAAGCGTTGGCAAAGGCTCTGCGTGTTTAATAAACAAATCAAACGTAAATTCAAGGAGGGTATTTACAATGAAAAGAAAATTAGTGAGCTTAGTACTTGCAACAGCAATGATCACATCATCTATGGTGGCAATGCCTGTATTCGCGTCTGATGACACAGCAACAGAGGAAACAGCTGACGAGAAGAAAGATGATGCTGCAGATGATACAGAAAAACCTGATGTAGATTTATCAGACAAAAAAGTTGGCGTTTGTATTTATCAGTTCTCTGATAACTTCATGACTCTGTTCCGTACAGAACTGGAAAACTATCTGATCGAACTTGGATTCTCTAAAGACAACATTACAATCCAGGATGGTGCGAATGACCAGGCTACACAGTCCAATCAGATCGACGCTTTCATTGCTGATGGTGTAGATTTACTTATCATCAACCCTGTAAACTCCTCCTCTGCAGAGAGCATTACAGATAAAGTAGTAGCAGCTAACATCCCGCTTGTATATGTAAACCGTGAGCCAGGCGAAGATGAAGAGAAGAGATGGGAAGACAATGGCTGGAACGTTACATATGTAGGATGCGACGCTCGTCAGTCCGGAACAATGCAGGGTGAGATTATTGCTGATCTTGGTCTTGATACAATTGATAAGAACGGAAACGGAAAAGTTGATTATATCATGATCGAAGGTGACCCGGAGAACGTTGATGCTAAATATCGTACAGAGTTCTCTGTAAAAGCTCTTGAGGATGCCGGACTTGAAGTTAACCAGCTTGACGATCAGGTAGGTAACTGGGATCAGGCTACAGCTCAGCAGCTGGTTGCTAACGACTTAAGCCAGTTTGGTGATGATGTAGAAGTTGTATTCTGTAACAACGATGCTATGGCACTTGGTGCTCTTCAGTCTATCGAAGCTGCCGGACGTACAGTTGGCGATAACATCTTCCTTGTAGGTGTAGATGCTCTGTCCGAGGCTCTTGATAAAGTAGAAGAAGGCAAAATGACAGGTACAGTATTTAACGATCATATTTCTCAGTCTCATTCAGCAGCAGATGCAGCTGTTAAATATCTTGCAGGCGAAGAAAATGAACACTACATCGGCTGTGATTACGTAAAAGTAACTACAGACAACGTAGCTGATATTAAAGAAATGACAAAATAATTTAATTGATCTTGCTCAGAAAGGTGCGGGTGACTTAAAAGGCACCCGTACTTTTCTGTGAGAAAAGGGAAAGGGAGGAGAAATATGTCTGAGTACAAACTGCAGCTGAAGGGCGTCTGCAAATCTTTCCCAGGTGTTAAGGCACTTGATAATGTACAGCTGTCACTCCGTCCGGGTACAGTACATGCTCTCATGGGAGAGAATGGTGCAGGAAAGTCTACTTTGATGAAATGTTTATTCGGTATTTACAAAATGGATGCCGGAGAAGTCTACTTAGATGGACAGAAAATTGTAGTTAATAATCCTGATGAAGCAATGAAATATGGTATCGCAATGGTACATCAGGAGTTACAGCCGGTTCCGGCAAGAACAGTAGCGGAAAATCTTTACCTTGGACGTTTTCCTACAAAGAAATACGGTCCTTTACAGGTAATTGACCATAAAAAGATGTATGAAGATACAGCATACTGGCTGAAAGAAGTTAAGATGGATTTTGATCCGAAGGCTCTTCTGGGTGATCTTTCTATCGGACAGATGCAGTCAGTAGAAATTGCAAAAGCAGTTTCACACAATGCGAAGGTGGTAATCTTTGATGAGCCTACATCCTCATTATCAGATAACGAAGTAGAAGCTCTTTTCAGGATCATGAATGATCTGAGAGATAAGGGTGTTGCCATGGTTTACATTTCTCATAAGATGGATGAGATCAAACGTATTGCAGATGATATCACCATCATGCGAGACGGTACATATGTAGGAACCTGGCCTGCAGCTGAAATGACTACAGAAGATATCATTACCAAGATGGTAGGACGTGAGCTGACCAATGTATATCCGGAAAGAAAGAATAAACCGGGAGAAGTGATCATGGAGGTAAAACATTTAAGTTCTATCCATGAGAAATCATTCCAGGATGTATCTTTCACACTCCGCAAAGGTGAGATCCTCGGATTTGGCGGTCTGGTAGGAGCTCAGAGAACAGAGCTTCTGGAAGGCGTTTTCGGAATGAGAGCGATCCAGTCCGGAGAGATTTATATTAAAGGTAAAAAAGTAAATATCAAACATCCGGCAGATGCCATGAAAGCCGGAATCGGTCTGATCACAGAGGACAGACGTGGAAATGGTATTTTTGGATGTCTTTCCATCAAGGATAATGTAGGTGTTTCTATTTATAACAAACATCTGAAAGCCGGATTTGTGCTTGATCATAAGACGATCAACGGAATCGTAGATGACAGTATCAAGAAGCTGCGTATCAAGACTCCGAATATGCAGGAGCATATCGCAAACCTGTCCGGAGGTAACCAGCAGAAGGTTATCGTTGCAAGATGGCTGGCAAATGATCCGGATATCCTGATCATGGATGAGCCTACCCGTGGTATCGACGTTGGTGCAAAACACGAGATCTATGAGATCATGAACGACCTGGCAGCAGAAGGCAAAGCCATTATCATGATTTCTTCAGAAATGGCAGAGCTGCTTGGTATGTCTGACCGTGTTTATGTAATGTGTAACGGAAAGATGCGCGGAGAACTTACAGAGGAAAACGAAATGACTCAGGAACATGTTATGAGTTATGCTACAAAATTCTGATGATGGGAGGAGAAAAATAATGGGTAAAAAGAAATTAAGCTTTAAAGAGATTATGACAAATTATGGTGTTATCATCATCATGGTTTGCCTTATCGTATTCACAGGAATCACAAGACCAAACTTTATAACAACAAACAACCTTACTAATATTCTTGCAACTATGAGTTTCCGTCTGGTAATCGCACTTGGTATTGCCGGATGTATCATTACAGCAGGATGTGACCTTTCCGCAGGTCGTATGATTGGTTTCGGCGGATGTATTGCAGGTACACTGCTCCAGAAAATGGATTATTCCGCTAAATTCTATCCGGGTATGAAACCGTTAAACATCTGGCTTGCACTTCTGATCGTTATGCTGATCTGTGCAGCATTCGGTCTGGTAACAGGTTTCTTTATCGCATACCTGAACGTACCGCCATTCATTTCCACAATGGCTATGATGGAAATCGTTTATGGTATCTGCAGTATTTATACAAATGCAACTCCTCTTGGAGGATATGTAAGTGAGTATACAGGACTTGCTACAGGTAAATTCCTTGGAATGAGCTATCTGGTATGGATCGCAATCCTGGTTGGTGTTATTACATGGTTTATCTTTAACATGACCCGTCATGGAAAATATATGTATGCAATCGGTGGTAACCCACAGGCTGCAGAAGTTGCCGGTGTTCCGGTTAAGAAAACTCTTATCATTATCTATGCAAAAGCAGCAGCTATGTATGGTCTTGCAGGATTTATGATGGGTGCAAAAGCCGGCGGTGCATCTGTTCAGTTAGGTTATGGTTATGAAATGGAAGCTATCGCAGCTTGTACTATCGGTGGTGTATCTGTAACCGGTGGTCGTGGTAAAGTATCTTCCGCTCTGGTCGGTGTTGCAGTATTCGAATTCCTGAAAGCAGCACTTCAGTTCCTGGGAGTAAATGCATACGCTCAGTACATCGCACTTGGTGTTATCATCTTCATTGCTATTTCACTGGATATCAGAAAATACATTGCAAGAAAATAATAAAAAGTATATAATGTTACATACAGGGCCGCCGTTTTGGTACGACGGTCCTTTCTTTATATATACAGCTGCGAAATAAAAAGAGGAGAAATAAAAAATGGGAAACAGTTATTTATCAAACGTAATGATTCCGCTGATGATGACTCTTGTTCTTGGATATTATGCAGCCCGTCTGCTGATATTTCATGATACAGAATCCATCACAGGGAAAGATAATGGAAAGAAGCTTAAGGACAAAGAGAAATATGTGGCAGAATCAGGAAAGCTGATACTTTTTCTTGCGGCAGGTTCTTTTGTTATGGCAATCTTAATGTACTTCAGTGTCCATGCGGCAGTTGTGGAAATTGCGGTGTGGTTTGTAGTATTCGGTATTTTATGGAAACGTATGAATGATAAATACGGAGCTCCGAATTCACATAAGAAGAAATAAGATAACCATTTAGTAGAGTGCTGATTGTGAAGGCGCTGAACAGTTACAGGACAAAAAACAGAAATTTAGAGACAGGTGTAGAGATGGAAAAGTATTCGGTACTGCTTGTGGATGATGAGGAAGATGTTATCCAGATTATTATGAAAAAAATGGACTGGGAAAGCATGGGATTTCAGATTGTGGGTTATGCACACAACGGTGTGGAAGCTCTGGAAATGGCAGAGGAACTACAGCCGGATGTGGTAATGACTGATATTAAGATGCCATATATGGATGGCCTCACGCTGAGTCGTAAGCTGAAAGAACTTTATCGCACAGTCAAGATTATTATTTTTTCAGGTTTTGATGAATTTGAATATGCAAAAGAAGCAATTCAGATTGAAGTGGAGGAATATATTTTGAAACCCATTGATGCCAGAAACCTGAAAGAGGTATTCGGGCGTATCCACGAGAAGATAGGGCGGGAGATGGATGAGAAGAGAAATGTGGATAAGCTGAGAGAATATTACATGGAAAGTCTTCCGATTCTTCAGGAAAATTTCTATACCTCTCTGATTGACGGACGTATTCCTGAGGGGGAGGTTGAAAAATATCTTTCTAACTATCAGATTGATCTTACCGGCCCCTGTTATGTAGTTTCTATTTTACATATCAGCACTACAGATATTCCACAGAATATGAATCCTTTTTTGCTGGGGGTATCAGTGAAAAAGCTGGCAGAAGAACATATGGAAGGGGAATGGAAATCAAGGATTCTGATGTATCTGGGAGATATTGTGGTAATCACACAGTTTGAAGAACAGGAACAGATTACTGCGTTTACGGATTTTATGGATCAGTTCTGTCGTCTGGCAAAGCATGTATGTGAAGCAACGGTAACTGCAGGGATCGGATATGTATGTGACAATCTGCCGGATATCCGGCTGTCATGGCAGGGTGCAAGGAGTGCTGTTTCCTATCGCGTGATCTATGGAAATGCGCGTGCGATCAATATTGCGGAAATTGATCCTATGGAGAATGTGGATGAACGTTGGGAGGAACAGGAAATACAGAAGATTCTTAAAAGAATCCGTATGGGAACAAGGGAAGAACTGGAAACAGAAATCAGTCACTGTGTATGCAGGTTTCTTCAGGATGGAACTACTATGCAGAAATATCAGATTTTTATTATGGGACTTCTTACAGAACTTTTTCGTTTCTGCAATAACAATCAGTTGGACAGTGTTGAATTTTACGGTGAAAAGGGGGAAGCTTTTGATAAGTGCATGCAGATGGAATCCCCGAAGGAACTGGAGCAGTGGCTTCTGAAAGTCTGTGAGAAGTTACAGGAAACCGTTCAGCAGGAACGGCAGGCAAGTACCAGATCTTTTGTTTCCAGAGCTGTGGAATATGTGCAGGAACATTACAGCGACAGAAACATTACTATAGAATCCGTATGTCGTGAACTGGGTGTGAGTGCTGCATATTTTTCTACGATCTTTAAAAAAGAAACAGGTAAAACATTTATCAGTTTTCTGACAGATTACAGAATGGAAAAAGCAGTGGAGCTTCTCATGACTACCAGTGATAAGACTTATATTATTGCAGAAAAAGTGGGGTATGCAGATCCTAATTATTTCAGTTACGCGTTTAAAAAACAGTACAGTATGTCACCGTCTAAATACCGTACTGCGAACAGTCAGGGATAAATAAAACATATTTTGCTACAGGAGCAGGAGCAGGAGCATCAGTGAAAAAGATTAAAAAATTATTATCTCACAGGAGAAAAAAAATAAGAAGCATGCAGATGACTATATCGGTTTCTTTTACACTTCTGTCTGTATGCTGTATGTGCTTTTTGGGGGTTATGCTCTATCAACAGTTCAGCAAAAAGGCAGAGAATCTTACAGTAGAGAATTCCAGACAGCTGATCAATCAGACTGCAATAAATCTGGAAGATTATCTGAGAAATATGCGTCGTATTTCAGATGCCATGTATTATAGTGTGATCAAGAATACAGATATTGGAAGTGAGAGCCTTGAGGATGCCATGACTCTTTTATATGAGGCTAATAAAGATAAGCTGATCAGTGTGGCATGTTACACAAATGATGGAAAGCTGACGGAGGCGTCTCCTATTGCAACAGAGAAAAATGGTGTTGATGTAAAGTCGCAGAAATGGTTTCAGGATGCAGCCGGAGAACTGGAAAATTTTCATTTCTCCACACCCCATGTGCAGAATCTCTTTGATGATCCATCTTACAGATATTACTGGGTGGTGTCTTTGAGCCGTACGGTAGAGCTCACCAGAAATGGCAGTTCCATGCAGGGCGTTCTTCTGGTTGATATGAATTACAGCAGTATTGAGCAGCTTCTTGAGAAGGCAAACACAGATACTTCCGGTGAATATGTATATCTGATGGCATCTGACGGAGAAATCATCTATCATCCGAAGCAAAATCTTATCCCTATGGGATTATATCAGGAAAATAATGATAAGGCAGCAGGATATGAGGATTCTACTGTAAAGGAAAATTTTCATGGTGAAAAGCGGCTGGTTACAGTAAAGACCATCAGTTATACAGGATGGAAACTGGTCAGTGTGGTCCCTATGAAATCTTTCAGTATGGGAATGACCGGTATGAGAAATCTGGTAGTTCTTCTGGTGGCTCTGACAGTGCTGGCAGTGGTGATACTGAATCAGATGGTATCTGCAAGAATATCAAAACCATTGCGCCGTCTGAATAATTCTGTGAAGGAGTGGGAAACCGGAAATATGGATCCGGATATTTATATAGGAGGTTCCATGGAAGTAGAACATCTGGGAAAAACTCTCCGGTCTACAGTTGCCCAGATCCGGCAGCTGATGGATGATATTGTCGTGGAACAGGAAGAGAAACGGAAGAGTGAGCTTGATGCACTGCAGTCGCAGATCAATCCGCATTTCTTATATAATACACTGGATTCTATTGTCTGGATGATCACGGGAGAGCGGTATGATGATGCAGTATTTATGATTACACAGCTTGCCAGTCTGTTCCGTATCAGTCTGAGTAAAGGAAAAACAGTGATCAGGATAGAAGATGAAGTAAAGCATGCACAGAACTATATGAATATCCAGAAGATCAGATATAAGAACAGTTTTGAAATAGATTTTCAGATTGAGGAAGAGATACTGGATGGCTGTATTGTGAAGCTGGTTCTCCAGCCATTACTTGAGAATGCCATTTATTATGGAATGGAATTTATGGACGGAGAAGGAGAGATTCATGTCCGCGGTTACAGAAAGGATGGGGATATTTATCTGGAAGTAGAGGACAACGGACTGGGTATGCCTGAGGAAGAAGCAGCAGAACTTCTCAACGGAAAAGAACGGCCGCATAAACATGGATCAGGAGTTGGTCTGGTTAATGTGCACAGCCGTCTGAAGCTTCGTTTCGGAGAAGGATATGGACTGATTATTCATAGCTGTCCGGATGAGGGAATGCTGGTGCAGATTCACATTCCATATGTTCCGTATACGGCAGAAACCCAGAAACTCCTTGAGAGCGGAAAGGATTATCATTTAGCAGACAGAAAGGGGGATGCGGAATGAAAAAGAACAGAATATCCGCAATCCTCTTCCTGGCAGTGATTTTATCTGTAATCATATACAGTGCTTACGGAATGGTCAATCAGGGAAAAGATGACGATTATATTTCTGTATCAGTGATCGTAAATGACAGCAGTAATACCAGATGGAATGCGTTCCGGGAAGGACTGGAACAGGGAGCTGAGGATAATCAGGTACACCTGAATCTGGTGTCGACAGGAAGTTTTCAGAATGTTCAGGAGGAGAATACGATTGTAAAGCGTGAATTGGAAGGAGGGGCAGATGGGATAATCGTTGAACCCTATTCCGGCGAAGCTGACAGTGTTTTGCAGGGAGTAGCTGCAGACTCGGTAGTATTGGTGAAAACGGGAATAGAAACAGATACACTTTATACTTCTGTAATGACAGATCATATAAAATTCGGAGAAAGTCTGGCAGATGCGGTAATCGAAGCCGGAGAGACAAGGGTTGGGATTTTCAGTGGAAATCAGAGTCAGCTTGGAATGAGACAGCGTCTGAAGGGAGTAAAGGAACGTCTGGAAGAAGCAGGAGTGGAGATTTCCTGGGTGTTTTCTGAAAATGAGCTTAATAAGAAAATCAGAAATGCAGAGTATTTTGTCAATAATCAGGTGAATGCAGTAATTTCGCTGGAGAATGATGATACAGAAAAGGCAGTTGAGATGCTCTTTGACAATGAAGGGGTTTCCTGGCGGATCTATGGAGAAGGACGCTCTGAAAAAACGGTATATTATCTGGATAAAGGGCTGATCCGGGAGCTTGTAGTTCCCAATGAATATTATATGGGATATGAGAGTATGGTTCTGGCTGCACAAATGGCAAGATATCATACTGACAAAATGGAACAGGTAGAAGTTGATTTTTTCAGAGTAACAAAAGAGAATCTGTATGCGGAAGAGACAAGTCAGATTCTTTTTCCAACTGTAAGATAATGTTATACGAAAACAGATAAGATGGACGGGGGAAAAGAAATGTGCAGGAAATATCTGGTGCTGGCAGGTGTTTTATGTATTGTGGCTGTTAATGTCGGAGGATGTAAGAGCAGTGAAGAAGAGACAATCAAAAATATAAAAATAGGAGTTACTTTATACGATCAGTATGACACATTCCTTTCGGAAATGATGGCGGAATTCACGAAATATACAGCAGACAAAGAAGAGGAAAGCGGCGTGGCGATCAACATGGAGATCATGGATGCTTCTCAGAGTCAGCTGACGCAGAATGAACAGGTTAAGAGCCTGATCGATAAAGGATGCGATGTGATATGTGTAAATCTGGTAGACCGTACAGAGCCTACCACAATCACGGATCTTGCAGAGAATAATAATGTTCCTATTATATTTTTTAACCGTGAACTGGTTGCAGAGGATCTGGAACGCTGGACGGAACTGTATTATGTGGGGGCAGATGCTTCAGAGTCAGGAACACTGGAAGGGGAACTGGCAGCAGATGCTTTTAAGACAGATTCTTCTATGGATAAAAATGGAGATGGCATTTGCCAGTATGTAGTGCTTGAGGGCGAAGCCGGACATCAGGACTCCATTGTGCGCACAGAATATTCTGTAAATACCATGGCTGAAAAAGGTGTGGAAACAGAGAAACTGGGATATGCCATTGCCAACTGGAACAGAGCACAGGCGCAGACCAAAACAGCAGCCATGCTGACTCAGTTTGACAATAAGATTGAACTGATCATTGCGAATAATGATGATATGGCGCTGGGTGCAATCGATGCCTTAAAGGCATCTCAGATTCCAAAAGAGGAATGGCCCGGTGTAGTGGGGATTGATGGTACAGATGTAGGGCTGAATGCAGTAAAGAATGAAGAGATGCTTGGAACCGTCTATAATGATAAAGAAGGACAGGCACAGGAAATGCTGAATCTTGCTTTTGCGATCGCCACAAATGGAAAAACAGATGAGATTCCGCTGCTTAATGGAAAATATGTACGGATTCCGTACCATAAGGTTACATTGGACAATGTAGAAGAATATGAAAACAAATAAGGGGCTGTCGGGAAATAGACAGTTCTAAGAGAGGGAGGGTGTGACTCATACCGAGTCACACCCTCCCCAAATTTTTTACCATAAAAAGAAAAAAAGATGGTTACCGACAACCATCTTTCTCTCCGTTACATGTTATAATGTAACTATGCTAACAACTAATTATTATACTGACTTTTTTGAATTAGGGCAACAGAAAATTAACTTTAATTTCTATGAATTGAGTTTACCCGACGACGATCCAGTCTATACCCTGAAAAAAGTGATGGAGGATTTAGATTTTTCTGGCCTGCTGGCCAATTGTTCAGATAAGGGAAGAACCGGGTATAACCCAATCATGATGTATGCTGTAGTTACTTACGCAAACATGCGTGGGGTACGTTCTGTTGACCGTATTGTAGAATTATGTGAAAGAGATCTGGCTTTTATCTGGCTGACCCGTGGGCAGAAACCAAAACGGGATGCTTTTTATGAGTTCAAAGGGAAAAAGCTGACTTCTGAAATACTGGATGATCTTAATTACCAGTTTTTGCGCCGGCTTCAAAAAGAAGGCCTTGTTACACTGAAAGAACTTTTTATCGATGGGACTAAGATTGAAGCCAATGCAAACCGTTATACGTTTGTCTAGCGTGGTACGATCAATTACCATCTGGCTGGCCTTCTGGACTCAATCGAGCTGACCTTTACCCGGTATAATACATTTTTGCAGGAGAATGGCTATGGGCCAAGGTATGATATCGGGAATGCACAGATGTTTGTGATTGAGGGAATGGATAAAGTCCGCAGTGTTATAGAAAAGAACCGGAAAAGGAAGCTGTCAAAACATAAGAAACTTGCAAATAATACAGTCATTGAGATTGATAACTGCTCTCCGCTTGAAATACGGAAGCTTCAGAAGAACCTTAATACGATTGCCTCTGGAGAAGGGATTGAGTTCGTTTATGGAAAAGGAAAAAGAAAACCTGAGATCCAGCAGCTGTATGAGGAACTGGAGCATCTCGGCTAGCGTCTGATGGGATATAAAGAATGCTTCGAGATCATGGGAAAAGACCGGAACAGCTATTCAAAGACAGACCTGGAAGCTACTTTTATGCGGATGAAAGAGGACCATATGCTGAACGGGCAGTTAAAGCCGGCGTACAACGTACAGATCGCTGTGGAAAATTATTTCATCGTTCACGGTTACGTAAGTAATGACCGGACGGATTACAATACCCTGATCCCGGTCCTGGAAAAGCACCAGAAGGCTTTTGGCAGCGTCCTGGAAGAGATGACTGCTGACAGCGGATACTGCAGTGAGAAGAATCTGCTTTATTTAAAAGAAAAAGGGATAGAAAGTTATATAAAACTGCAGGATCATGAGAAACGTAAAACACGTGCATATGCGGAAGATATCAGTAAATATTACAACATGAGGGTCGAAGTATTTGAAGATGAACAGTTTTATATCTGCCATGACGGGCGTGAACTGCGTCACATAAGGACGGAAACAAAAGAACAGAATGGTTATACCCAGACCTTTGAGGTATACGGCTGCGCTGACTGCAGTGGATGCGAACATAAAGCACGCTGTCTGTATAAATATAATGCTGAAAAGGATACTGAAAGAAACAAGGTAATGAAGATCAATGAGCAGTGGGATGAACTGCGTGAAAAATCCCATGCAAACATCCAAAGTGAGCGTGGGATCCTAAAACGGCAGACACGTTCGATCCAGACAGAAGGACATTTCGGTGATATCAAAGAAAACGAAAACTTTAGGCGTTTTAATTACCGTTCTGCAGATAAAGTGTACAAAGAATTCATGTTGTATGCAATCGGAAGGAATATAAATAAATACTGTCGTTTTCTCAATGAAAAACTAAAGAAGTTTGAGGGAAAAACAACGGAAAAAACAGCTTGATCAAAAGTGCGGCTGTAAAAATCCAGACAAGGGATTTTTGCGGCCAAAAATAAATTTCATCTTTTATAGAAAAAAGGATCCCTCGCAAGGCAGAAAGCTAACAAGCCTTGTCCTTGCTGGGATCCTTTCAATTACTACTGGGGATGCCGAAATGTGGTATTAACCGACAGTCCCTTATATAATGCGCAAATAAGATCAGATAAATCAGAATACTTTACAGTGTGTCTGAAAAATCATTCCCACAATCTGTATGCTCTAAAGAGTTTTGATATAATTTAACAGTTCATCCTTTTCAGCAGATGTTAATTTATGTCCGGCAGTGAAAGCACATACAAAATTCTTGAGAGACCCCTGATAGGAATCTTTAATGATGTCCTGAGCATACTGCTCATAGAACTTCTTTTCTGTAACGGATGGGATGTAAATGGCTCTCTTTCCGCTCTTGTCAATATTTAAAAATCCTTTCTGTGATAAACGGGAAAGGAAAGTATTTACAGTCTGTTTCTTCCATTCTTTCTGTTCTGTTTCGTTAAAGTGAACCATGATCTCAGAAAAAGTTGCAGGTGTTTCTCTGGTCCATAAATATTGTAAAATATAAAACTCTGTTGCGCTCATTGCATTTCGTACCATTGTTATGTCCTCCTTAATTAGTGATATGATGTGCACCTACCGATGAGGTAATAGACATTACTGATCATTCCGTGACCAGTAACTGTTAAAGTACACATGGTACATGGATATGATGGGGTCACAAAGATATTATTTCCTTAATAAAATCGTCACGAAATGACAATTTTTCGGATTGCAGACCTTAGTAGTATTTTAATATAAAAACAATAGGATTACTAGTTGTAGAAGTATACAAAAATTCAGGCGAAAAATGAGCTAATTTGTCTTGCGGCAATGGAAAGCTATTAGCAGCGCAAACCGGTTTCTGCCGGAAGTTTATAGCAATCCTCATGTATTATTTATGAGGATTGCTATAGTATTTATACGGTAGCTTCTCGAATCATACAGTACTGTTTCAGGCCAAAGTGATGTTTTTCTACAATCCCGTAGGTTTTAAATCCGAAGTGTTCATAAATAGGAACGTTATTGGGATTATGGGTTTCCAGAGAAATCAGCATCTTGTGTTTCTGGGCGTAATTTATCACTTCATCCATCAGAAGTTCTGCCAGCCCATGATGCTGGTGTCCGGGGTCTACCGCAAGGTAGATCACATGGAGACGTTCTGTCTGGTGAAGCTGATCAGTCCAGCTTGAGTTCAGGTAGTCTTTGCCCTGAATGAAATTCCAGAAGGTTTTCAGGCTTGGATCTTCTTTGATCAGCCATCCGTCAGTGGTAAGTGCAGCTCTGGCCTCTGTGAGACAGTAGTGCAGAAAATTGTAAGGTTCGCTTTCGTCAGAAACAACCAGGATACTGTTCAGTTCGCTGCTGTCAGAATAAATTTCGCATGTCTGAAAAAACTCCGTCAGATCGCAGGAAAAGAGCTCCGGCAGAAGTCTTTCTCTGGTGTCATCATCAGGAATCAGGGTATGATACAGCGGATCCTGTGCGAAACAGACCGTTAACAGTTTCTGTAATCGTGGTAAATCTTCTTCCTGTACTCTGTACAAATTATCACTTTCCATGGTATGTAGTAATCTCCTTATTTATTGCCGGGAACATTGCTGTTCCTGGGAGTGGTAATGTTTTTTAAAAAGACAGTAGATTATTATAGATGTTATCCAACATCGCAGACAGCTTATTAACGGAGGTGTTTAAGTAGCGGATATCGTCCTTATAATAAGCCTTCTGTCTGCGCAGGGCAGCTTCCAGACGACGGATCTCACTGTCGAGTTCCGGTGTTTCTTCTTCCATGCGCTGCTTCAGTTTCTGCACGATCCCGTAGAGATTTTCGTGATGCATGATACGTCCGGCACCCCACATCAGGCGGTCTTTTGGCTGGTGAAGAATGTATTCGGTGAAGTGATAGTAAACTTCTTCATCGAAGAGAAATGCGTACATATTATTGTCTACTCGATAGAGAGCCTTCAATGCATCTGTAATATTTCCCTCGGATAAAGCCCGGCTGGCTTTTTCCAGCTGTCGGATATTTTTGGAGGCAGCTTCCTGTGGGAAAATTACTTCATCTTGCCAGTTGAGACGTACCAGATAGTCTTGTGCCTTGCGGAAAGTTTTCAGCAGCTCCAGTCCGGCATATTCCCATTTGTGGCGGAAAGCAATGCGGGTGTCGGAGTCTGAAAGTGTGGCATATTCCGCATTAATCTGGCAGATTTTGTCATAAATATTTTCGGCAGAAGCGGTAATTGTCTGCAGGTTTCTGAGCAGGACATTCTGTTCAGGATCAGCAAATGAGAGTGCATTTTCGTGGATACTTTCTGTGACTGCGTTCATGGTATTGCTGAAATTCATCGGTGGCAGGACAAGTCTGTCAATGGCCATGATCAGTTTCAGATAGCATTCATGATGAAACTGATAGACAGCTTCCTGGTAAACATCCTGATTATCATATTGGGAATGATAATAATTCTGCATGAAGGGTCCGGCGCTGAAATCATTGACTGTGGATGGGATACCTGCGATTGCCATGGAGAAATCATCAGACCATGTCTCGATGGGAGAGAGAACCGTGATCCCGTCAGGATATGCTTCCTTCGGGACAGTCAGGCTGTCTGTAAACTGTCTGATGAAATCTGCATATTCATAGGTACAGCGGATGGCATCCTGTGTATTGTGTGCGTGTGCAGGAAGTTCAAAGTTCAGGTCTGCGATCACTTTACCCTGCCAGTCAGGATGTACGCGGAATACCTGATTGTAGGCTCCTGTAGACCAGTCGTATTTGGAATCAATGATTCCCCATTCCTCGGCAGCCATTGCACAGAAAACGAGAGTGTGGGCAGGCTTATAGCCGCCCTTTACCAGTGAACGGGCAATGCCGAGCATCATGGCGACTGCCGCATTATCGTCCTGGAATCCATCGAAATAGGAATCATAGTGTGCAGACAGCAGGATCATAGAGTCTGTCTCAGTACCCTGTATTTTACCTGTGATATTGCCTGCTGTTGTGTCTGGAATGACTCTGGAACGGGCATCCAGTGATACTTTTAATGAGAATCTGCGTAATAAAGCAGCATCCTGTTCCAGAGTGTTATGGGTATCTTCTGAATCAGTGGTGTTGTCTTCGCAGGTGGAAATTTTATTTCGGAGAGAACGCTTCAGGATACGTGCATCTGCCTGAGACAGAGAGAATGCAGGTGCGAAATCAGGACCTGCGATATCCTGTGCATTCAGCGCAGACTCTGCGATTTCTCCGTAGCCGTTTGCCTGAACTGCGATCAGGGCAGCAGCGCCACGCAGATAAGCCTGATAAACAGGGAAGCTGATCCACCATTCGTCTCGCTGGTTGATCTCAACCATAACCAGCTTTCCTTTTACGTTTATGCCTTCATAATCTGCAGCAGTTCCTTTTCCCAGATAAACGAGTTCGTAATCTTCAAATCCGTCTGTCTCGAAATTTGTCTGATATCCGCCCATCTGAAAGGTGTGTTCCTGCCCGTCATCATCTGTAAATTTCAGGACTGCCTTCTCGAATTCCCATCCGTCCAGTGAGAATGTATCTCTGGTTACATCGGTAAGTCCGATAGCTTTCATTTCCCTGTATAACATATCTCCTGTAGCTGTTTCAGCAGCGGAACCTGCAGTACGATAGCCCAGAACAGGGTTTGTTTTCTCTTTTTCCATGCGTCTGGCAAGCTGGTAGGACCAGTCTGTGTCAATGCAGGAAATACAGGAATCTTCAATGTTCAATGTAATCGCCTCTTTCCTGACAGTTTGTATAATATGATCAGATATGATCAGTGCCGGAAATGTCAGGGTACTGATCTGTCTGTGGTTTATGATTTTATACTGGAAATATTTTAGCATAGAACAGCAGCAGGAACAAGACAACAGTTGTTGAGAAAAAAGCTATTTTCTGTAAAGATGCTGATATTGAAAAGAAAAAATAACTTTGTTATACTTCACTTTATTGAGGTGAATAAATATGGAAGTATTGTTGGCAGGAAATACAGGATATGTAACAGAAACTTTTATAGAAGAATCATTTCCTGAATGTGATGTAGTTGTACTGGGAAATGAGATGCTGAAATCAAATCGAAAAAAGAATATATTATCTCGTCCGTTCATAAAAGATGAGAAAGAACTGAAAGAGATTTTCGAAACATATGAGTTTGAAAGAATTGTTTATTTTTCAAATTATCTGACCATGCATGGAAGGATGACCGGAGAACTGGAACAACTGAGACAGATACTTCAGTTATGCAAAAAGAATAAGGAAATAAGAATGTTGTATCTGACCGGGCAGGAGAGCATTTATAATATTACAAGTGGAAAAACACTTCTGGTATCCGCAGCAGAAAATGTAGTTATGGAATATGGAAATATGTATCAGATAAACACCAAGATTCTGAGAATTCCTCATTTATATTCAGCGGTATACACACAGGACTTTTTTTATAAGCTGTTTACAGAGGCAGAAGAAAGCGGAAAAATTGTTTTTGAGGAATCACCGGAACAAAATATTTATTTTCTATGTATGGATGATCTGGCAGAACTGCTTTATAAAGTATATGACAATTGGGGAAAAGAACGCTGTCTGAATGTTCCGGATTGTTTCAGGCAGAGTTTCAGTGATCTGGAAAAAGAAATCAGAAAGACAATTCCCGGTAAACTGGATATAAGATATCAGAACAGCGGTCAGATTTATAAGGTACAGCCGGATGATCAGATTATAAGACATGAATATGGGTGGTTTCCAAAGATATCTGTTTTTGAAGATATTCCCGGGATGTATCAGGAGTATAAAAAATTATCAGATTCAGATTCCGGACATTTTGCAAATATCAGGAATTGGATATCGAAAAATACTTTGCTGGTCCACATTCTGGAATTAATCTCAGGATTTATTTTATTTGAATTTCTAAACAAATATACAGGAACTTATGCTCAGTTTAAAATGATTGACCTGAGACTTGTATTTATTGTATTTATGGGAAGTCTTTATGGAATTAATTATGGAATATCAGCAGCTGCGTTGGAAACTTGTTCTTTGATTGCAGCATACAGGCAGGAGAATGTAAACATATATACTTTGTTTTATGAGGCTTCCAACTGGATTCCATTTATTTTTTATTTTGCAGCAGGTGCTGTCTGTGGTTATATAAGGCTGAAGAATAAAGAGGATATAGAATTTGTAACAAAAGAAAACAGACTGATTAAGGAAAAATTTTTCTTTATGCAGGAAATGTATCAGGAGACGCTTCAGGATAAAAGACAATATAAGAAGCAGATTCTCGGAAGCAGGGACAGCTTTGGAAAAATTTTTGATATAACAAGAAAGCTGGATGTGATACAGCCTCAGAAACTGTTTATGGAAACCATAAGGGTAATGGAAGATGTTCTGGAAAATCATACAATTGTACTTTATTCACTTGATTCATGGAAACGTTTTGGAAGGATGGAAATGTCATCACCTGAAATTCGCAGAAAAATGCCGAATTCTATAAGGATTGAAGAGTATCAGAATGCGATAGAAACGCTGGAAAAGGGTGAGGTCTGGAGAAACAGGGAACTGCTTGCCGGATATCCGGCATATATTGCAGGGATAAAGAGAAATGAAGAACTTGTAATGCTGGTATTTATTCAGGATGCAGCCAGTAATCAGATGACATTGTATTATCTGAATCTTATCAAAATTTTATGCGGTCTGGTAGAAGTCTCTCTGCTGCGTGCACTGGAATATCAGGAAGCAGTCAGAGACAGGGAATATCTGGAAGGAACTCATATATTAAAAACAGAGTATTTTATGGAAAGGCTGAAGTTATTTCATTCCATAAAAGAACAGAAAATAGGATCATATGCTCTGCTGCAGATTGAAAATCCGGAAATGACACTGGAGGAAACAGACAGGATATTAAAAAATAAAATCCGAGAGAATGACATACTGGGAATATCGGAGGATGGACAACTCTATCTGATACTGTCACAGGTGGATGATGCCATGTTACCGATAGTAATTGAAAGGCTCGAAAAGAACGGACTTCATTGCAGAGTGATTGACACCCGTAACGAAAGCAGGGTAGCTGAAGAATGATACAGAATATAACAGGGGTTGTTTTTATTATATTCCATATTATCTGTTGTGTTTTAGTATGGACAGGAATAAACTCCCATTTACTGAAGGTGAAGAGGTATCTCATATTACCTGTGATCTTTGTACCGGTATGGGGTATGATCTGTGTATTGCTTCTGCATTTCCAGATATTTTTTCACCAGGATAAAAAGCGTGAAATCGGAATAGAAAAAATGAAGATCAATGAAGAAATTTACAGAAGCATTATAGCACCGAAAGAAGAAAGTGACAGAAATATTGTGCCACTGGAGGAAGTGCTTCTTATTGATGAGGCCGCTATGAGGCGTGATCTGATTATGAATGTATTGAATGATGATCCGGAGAATTACATCGATATGCTTAAACAGGCAAGGATGAATGACGATGTAGAGGTTGTGCATTATGCGATCACAGGAATGGTAGAGCTGTCTAAGGAATATGAAAGCAGACTGCAGAAGATAGAATACAGATATGCAAAAGAACCGGAAAATCAACAGCTTATTTCAGAGTACTGTGATTTTCTTCAGGAGTATTTATCTCAGGGACTTCTGGAAGGACAGATGGAACTGGTGCAAAGAAATCAATATATAAAACTTCTGAAGAAAAAACTGAAATTTAAAGAAGATCTTCATACATATGTATGTCTGACTGAGAATCAAATGCAGATGAAGGAGTATGAACAGGTTCTTAAAAGTCTGGAAAGAATGGATAAGAAGTGGCACAGAAATGAAGAATATTGGATACTCAGGATCAGATATTACGTGGAACTGAAACAGGGAAAAGAATTAAAGGAAACATTAGAGCAGATTCAGCAGGAACATATTTACCTGTCGGCGAAAGGAAAGGAGGCATTGGCTTTTTGGCAGGAATGATAAAATATTTACAGTCTTTTCGATTTAAGGGTCTGACTGTTATTCTGGGAGTTTTTCTGGCAATCAGTGTGGTGCTTTGGACAGAGCGTTCAGGAATTCAGTATCAGGCAGAGATCAAGAAGAATGCATATCTGGACAGGGATACGGTTGTAACTGAAACACAGGCAGTCAAAAATATTGAGAGCAGTTGTCTGGTGCTGATGGACAGCAGTCAGGCAGACAGTGTGGTGGCATGGGAAGAGTTTGAAAGAATTTTTATGGATATGAAAACAGGAGTAGATCTGGCAGATATCAGACAGAGTGAGATTCCTGATTTCTCAGGCTATGAAACAATAGTGGTGCTGATGTCGGATCTGAACCCATTGAAGGATGTAGTTATAAAGATTGGAAACTGGGTAGAAAAAGGAGGACGTGTTCTTTTTGCGTTAACACTTCAGAAGGATACATATGTTTCGCTCATTGAGCAGAAATTGGGAATTACAGACTCTGATTATGGAAATGTTCTGGTAGATAAAATCTATATTGATGATGATTTCATGATTGGAGGGGGAAGATCTTTCCAGATTCCGGATGCATATGATTCAGCATGGGAAGTAAGTGTTGGAGAAACGGCGAAGGTTTATGCATGGACAGATGATGAAAAGAAGGTTCCGCTTATCTGGGAAAACAGTTATGGAAAAGGTAAATTTGTAGTTGATAATTTTGGATTATGTGAAAAAGCCACAAGAGGATTTTTTGCGGCATCCTATAGTCTGCTGACAGATGTGATGGTTTACCCGGTGCTTAATGGATCTGTATTCTATCTGGATGATTTTCCATCTCCTGTGCCGAGTGGAGACGGAACATATATCAAACGTGATTATGGTCTCAGCATCAAAGAGTTTTATACAAATATCTGGTGGCCGGATATGCTGGAGCTGGCAGAGGAACACGGTGTGAAATATACAGGCGTTATTATTGACAATTATGAGGATGATGTGTCCGGAGATGTTGTGGAACAGGAAGATGTACAGAGATTTCAGTATTTTGGGAATATGCTGCTTCATCAGGGAGGAGAACTGGGATATCATGGATATAATCATCAGCCATTGAGCCTGTCAAATGTGGATTATGCAAATATCCTTCCATATAAAACATGGGAAAGCTATGATGCAATGAAAAAAGCCATGACAGAGCTGATACGGTTTGGAAAAGATATGTTTCCGGGGACAGAATTGTCTGTTTATGTACCGCCGTCTAATGTGCTGTCAGATGAAGGGCGGGAAATGATCGTAAAAGAATTTCCGGAGATACGTACAATTGCAAGTAATTATTTTGTCGGAGATATGGCATATACACAGGAGTTTGAGGCTGCAGAAGATGGAATTGTGGAACAGCCCCGTATTATTTCAGGTGCTGTGATTGATGATTATATGGAACTTGCGGCTGTATCTGAACTGAATATGCATTTTGTCAATACACATTTTATGCATCCGGATGATCTGCTGGACGAAGACAGAGGTGCCAGACTGGGATGGGAGAAACTGAAAAAACGGCTGGATGAATATATGGACTGGCTGTATACTTCAGCTCCATGTCTGAGAAATCTTACTGCTTCCGAACTATCAGGCGCAATACAGCGGTATGGGGCACTGGTGATCGATAAGGATGTATCAGATCAGGAACTTAATCTTAAATTAGATAATTTTTATGATGAAGCTTATATTATGATAAGAATGAATGAAGGGACTCCGGGTAATATAGAAGGTGGAGAACTGACGCATATTACCGGAAATCTCTATCTGCTTCGGGCAAAAGAGAAATCAGTGAAAATAGAAATAAGGTGAGAAAATTGAGAATCTGTCTGGTTTTAGAAGGCTGTTATCCGTATGTGCATGGTGGAGTTTCGACATGGATGCATCAGTATATCACTGTTATGAAAGAGCATGAGTTTGTACTGTGGGTGATAGGAGCACATGCATGTGACCGTGGAAAATTTGTCTATGAACTGCCGGATAATGTGGTGGAAGTCCATGAGGTATTTCTGGATGATGCATTAAAACTGAAGGAACATGGAAATCAAAAAGGACAGCTGCACAGAATCAATCGTTTTTCGGAAGAAGAAACAAAGAGTCTAAGAGAATTGATGGAATGCAGTCATCCTGACTGGGAAGTATTGTTTCATTTATATCACGACCGGAAAATGAATCCGATGTCATTTCTGAAAAGTGAGCAGTTTTTAAATATATTAACAGAGAGCTGTCTGGAAAAATATCCGTATATTGCATTTGCGGATGCGTTTCATACAATGCGTTCCATGCTGCTTCCGGTTTTATATCTTCTGGGTTCAGAGGTTCCTCTGGCAGATACCTATCATGCCATTTCAACAGGATATGGGGGACTTCTTGCCTGCCTTGGAGGATATGTTTACAGGAGACCGGTATTACTTACAGAGCATGGGATATACACAAGAGAAAGAGAGGAAGAGATCATCAGGGCAAAATGGGTAATCCCATCATTTAAAAAACAGTGGATTTCTTTCTTTTATATGTTATCAGAAGCAATTTATAAAAGGGCTTTTCGGGTAACCAGTTTATTTACGAATGCGATGCTTACGCAAATACAGATTGGCTGTGATGCAGAGAAATGCAGAGTAATTGAAAATGGTATTAATTATGACAGGTTGTCACAGATTCCTCTGAAAGAGGAAGATGGATGGGTAGACATAGGTGCGGTAGTCCGTCTCGCACCCATTAAAGATATAAAGACTATGATATATGCATTTTATGAACTCTCATCCAGAATGGAGAATGTGAGACTTCATATTCTGGGAGGGGTAGATGACGAGGAATATGCAGATGAGTGTTATGCACTGGTGAAACAGCTGGATATCAAAAATCTTGTTTTTACAGGAAGGGTAGATATTGTACAGTATATGAGAAAACTGGATTTTACGATCCTTACCAGTATATCAGAAGGACAGCCATTATCCGTGTTGGAGTCATTTGCAGCCAGACGCCCATGTGTAACCACTGATGTAGGATGTTGCCGGGAACTTCTGAATGGGAAAGAAGGAGATGATTTTGGATGTGCCGGTTATTGCGTTCCGCCTATGTACAGGGATGGACTTGCTGCCGCTATGGAAAAAATGTGTGAATCCAGGAGAAGACGGATCAGAATGGGAAAAAGCGGACAGGCAAGAACTAAGGCATATTACAGGCATGAGCGCATGATCAGTGAATACAGAAAACTTTACAGGGAGGTGGAGGAAGCATATGGCAGGGATTGGATTTGAACTCAAAAAACTGTTCAGCAGAAGAGGGCTGTTTGCTTCTTTCCGCGCCTATGGATATGCAGGGATTATCTGTACCGGTCCCATGTTGCTTGGTATCGTACTTCTGCTGGGGGTTATGTTTTTGTGTGACAGGACAGGCGCTCCGAAACAGAGCAGAGAATTACTGGTCTGCATGATCACATATACACTTCTTGCATCATTGACGGTAACCAGTTTCTTGTCAATGGTAGTAACAAGATTTATTGCAGATATGCTTTATGAAGAAAAAAATGAGGCAGTTCTGTCATCTTTCTGGGGTTCGACAGGCTTAATGCTCATTGCAGGAGGAATTTTATATGGGATTTTTCTGATATTTTCCGGAGTTGGGCTTATAGATAAGTTTTTATGTTTTGAGTTGTTTGGAGAACTGATCGTTACATGGAATGCGATGAGTTATCTTACTGCAATTAAAGATTACAGAGGAATTATGTTATCCTTTCTTGCTGCGATCGCTGTTACTTTTCTTTCGGGAGCTTTATTGTTGTTTCTGGGAATTTCCCATGTGGAAGCATTGATGGCTGCGGTATGCATTGGATATGGGATCATGCTTTTATGGGATGTTGTTTTACTGTATGAGTATTTTCCACAAAGTGATATCAGTGCATTCTTATTTTTAAGGTGGGCAGATGAGTTTCTGCCGCTGGCATTTACAGGACTCTGCATTAATATCGGGCTGTTTGCCCACCTTGTGATCATGTGGGCCGGACCGCTGGGGAAACAGGTAAAAGGGCTTTTTTATGGGGCACCGTCACATGACGTACCGGCATTGATCGCATTTCTGACAATTCTGATCACCACTGTAAATTTTGTGGTTTCTGTAGAAGTTAATTTTTATCCGAAATACAGGAATTATTACAGTTTATTCAATGATGGGGGAACCATTAAGGATATTATGCAGGCCGGTACAGAAATGCTGGATGTACTGAACAGAGAATTGAAATATACCGCTTTGAAGCAGTTACTGACTACTGCGCTGGCGATTTCAATGGGTGAGAGTCTTTTGAAGTACCTTCCTTTGGGATTTAATGATCTGATGTATGGATATTTCCGGACACTTTGTGTTGGTTACGGCATTTATGCAGTTGCAAATACGATGCTTCTGCTTCTTTTATATTTTACAGATTACAGGGGAGCATTGGCTGCTTCTGTAATTTTTGCCGTGGGAACTTCTGTGTTTACTGTGATTTCACTGTTTTGTCCGCAGGTATATTATGGCTTTGGGTTTCTTGCAGGATGTGTACTGTTTTATTTTATAGTTATGATCCGTCTGGAACGTTATACCAGACGTCTGCCATATTATATTCTCAGCATACAGCCGGTGGTAGCAGAAGACAAATCGGGGGTATTTACCAGAATCGGATATTTTATGGATGAGAAACTGGAAAGGAGAACGAACGTTGACAGGAATTAAAAAAATAAATCTGATAAGTGCAGTATTAGTCAGTCTTTCTCTTTGTGGAGGCTGCACTCTGGAAAAAGCGGGAAACTCTTCGCAGGATCAGACAGTACAGGAAGATAACGAAACAGAACAGGTAAAGGCAGAAAAAGCAGAGAAAGAAGAAATCAATGAGATTCATTTAAGAGATAAGGATTCTTTGTATGAAAATGATGATGATACCAGTGTTGTTACCATGTATCTTACTGTATCTAAGGGAAATTCATCCGAAAATACATATCATACATGGAAGGAAATCAACAGCTATTCTGTTTATGACTACGAAGATATGGGAGTGGAGAGATATCAGGTGGCAGGACTTTTGCAGGTGGGAGATGAGAATGGACCGACACAAGGGGAAGTCGGATATGGAGAAAGCGTGCCTAATGCAACTGTTCAGATCAGAGGCCAGACATCCAGCCAGAATGCACAAAAAAATTATAAAATTGAGTTAAAAAAGAATAAAGGAACGTGGAGAGGCCAGAGAACCATTAACCTGAATAAACATATGACAGAAGGAATGCGCTTTCGAAATAAGCTGGCATATGATCTGATCAGGGGAATTCCTCAGATGGTTGGTTTACGTACACAGTTTGTGCATTTGTATGTAAAGGATAATACAGAAGAATCAGGTGTAAAATTTGAGGATTATGGAATTTATACACAGGTTGAACAACTGAATAAGACGGCATTAAAGAGTCATGGACTGGATTCAAACGGACAATTGTATAAGATTAATTCTTTTGAATTTTATCGCTACGAGGATATTATAAAAAAAGAAGATGATGCAGGATATGATAAGACAGCCTTTGAAAAAATGCTGGAAATAAAAGGGGATTCAGATCATACCAAATTGATTGATATGCTGACAGATCTGAATGATTATTCTATAGGGATTGAAGATGTACTGAAAGAACATTTTGATGAAGAAAATATTGTTTACTGGATGGCATTTCAGATTCTGATGGGAAACGTAGACACACAGAACAGAAATGTTTATTTATACAGTCCTCTGAATTCAGATATCTGGTACTTTATTGCCTGGGATAACGATGGCTGTCTGATGAGACCGGAATATGAATTAAGGAATTTTTCGGATCAGAACAGCTGGGAAAAGGGAATCAGCAATTACTGGGGAAATATTCTGTTTCAAAGGTGTCTGAAGTCACGGTCTTTCCGGGAAAAATTAAATGATGCCATTCTGGATCTGAGGGAATATCTGAACAAAGATATGCTCACATCAAAGATAGAGAGCTATAAGAATGTACTGAAGCCCTATTTATATTTGATGCCTGATGCAGAGTATGAACCGCTTACATCTGAACAATACGATCAGATTGCAGCATCACTTCCTGATGAGATAGAGAAGAACTATCAGTTATATCTGGAAAGTCTGGAAACACCAATGCCATTTTATATAGGTGTTCCGACAATAGACGGTGATAAGCTGAAATTTAACTGGGATGTATCTTATGATCTGGACGCAGAGGACATTACGTATTCTGTGGAGGTTGCGCGAGATTATCTGTTTCAGGATGTGATCTATCAGAACACAACCCTGACTGTTCCGGAAGCCGAGATGGACCTTCCGAATGCAGGACAGTATTTTGTGAGAGTAAGAGCAACAAATACATCTGGAAAAACGCAGGATGCATTTGATTATTATGTAACAGATGAAGGAAAACATTATGGTATGAAGTGTTTTTACATAACAGAAGATAATACGGTAGAGGAAGATATTTATGAGGAAGGCTGACAGGAAGAAAGAACGTTTTCGTAACGAGTGGAAATATCTTATCAGTACCAGTGAGAAAGAAGTCCTGAATCTTCGGATGAAGCCACTTATGAAACTGGATCCTCATGCAGAAAATGGAGGATATCTGATACGGAGCCTGTATTTTGATGATTACTGGAACAGTGCATATGAAGAAAAGGAAAGCGGCGTTCTTATGAGGAAGAAATACAGGATACGAATTTATAATTATAGTGCTGAAAGTATCAAGCTGGAAAGAAAAAAGAAATTCGGCAGTTATATTTATAAAGAAGATGCCCCACTGACAAAAGATGAGGTGCAAAAAATTCTTTCCGGCGAGTATGAATTTCTTCTGAAAAGTCCGTATAGTCTTTGCAGGGAATTTTATATAGAATGTATGAGTAATATGATGCGGCCGAGAACAATCGTAGATTACGAGAGAGAACCATGGATCATGGATGAGGGAACAGTCAGGATTACATTTGATACAGATGTCAGAGCTGCTGTTGGAAGCTATGACATTTTCGACAGTACGCTTCCGGCTTTATCTGTACTGGAACCGGGAAAACTGATCATGGAAGTGAAATTTACAGAGATGCTGCCTCAGATTCTGAGAAATCTTCTGCCGCCGCAGGCAGCAGAATTTACAGCAGTTTCCAAATATGTACTGTGTTATGAAAAAACGCGGTACATGAATGGATTTGAGTATTGGTATGATACACAGGGGAGGATGATAAGATGAGTGTACAGGATATGATAAAAAAATCTGTACTGGAATCAGGAATGTTCAGTCAGTATGATATACCTAAGATATTGGCTGCTCTGGCAGTGGCTTTGATTTTGGGAAGTGTGATTTATCTGGTTTATCAGAAATTTTATGTTGGAGTTATTTTCTCCAGAAGTTTTGCAGTTACACTTGTGGGAATGACAGTGCTTACCTGTATGGTAACACTTGCGATCAGCAGCAATATTGTGATTTCTCTTGGTATGGTTGGTGCATTGTCTATTGTACGTTTTCGTACAGCAATTAAAGATCCGATGGATCTTCTGTATCTGTTCTGGGCAATCACATCGGGGATTACAGCCGGTGCAGGTATGTATGCATTAACTCTGTTGACAGCTGTGATTATCATTCTGATGATCACCCTGTTTTATCACAAACAACAAAATGGAAGAATTTATATTGCAGTGATTCATTATCAGGGAACTCAGGCGGGAGATGAAATTATCCGCTGTTTTGGAAAAAGAAAATATTTCGTAAAATCAAAAACTATGCGCAATGAAAAAACAGAAATGGCAGTGGAAATATATTGCAGACAGAATGATATGGAGTTTATGGAAAAAATCCGGGATATCGGTGGAGTGGAAGATGTTACATTGATTCAGTATAATGGAGAATATCATGGCTAAAAGTCAGAAACAATCTCTGGTTCTGTTGGGTTTTGGACTTTTAGTTATTATAGCAGCAGGAGTATGGATGGTATTTGGAAGAAAAACTCAGATATATGAAAAAACAGAAGAAATTTTTGGAAATCCATTAATGGGATATGCACCTTGTGCCTGGGAAGAAACAATAGGAGAGGATATATCTTTACTGTATATGGATATTACCTGGGCTGAACTGGAACCGGAGGAAGGAAAATATGACTGGGAGAAAATCGAAAGAGAAAATCAGACTGACAGATGGAGAGAAGAAGGGAAACACCTGGTACTGAGGTTTGTGTGTGATATTCCCGGGGAGGAAAAGCATATGGACATTCCACAATGGCTATATGACAAAACTGATCATGCGGGAACCTGGTATGATATGGAGTATGGAAAGGGATATGCTCCTGATTATAATAATGAACAGATGATACAATATCACAAAAGGGCAGTTAATGCACTTGGAGAGCATTTTGGCAGAGATGGACTGGTCAGTTATATCGAACTTGGAAGTCTGGGGCACTGGGGAGAATGGCATGTAAATATTTCTGCAGGAATACAGAGTCTGCCAGAAGAATCTGTAAGAGAACGTTATATGATTCCATGGACAGAGGCCTTCCCTGATTCCATGATACTGATGAGAAGACCTTTTAGTGAGGGAGAACATTATGGAACAGGTCTCTACAACGATATGACCGGACAGCCAGAGAGCACAGAGGAATGGTTTCGCTGGATCAATGAAGGCGGTGAGTTTGACCAGACTCATGAGAAAAAAGGGTTATCCGCAATGAAAGATTTCTGGAAAAAGTTTCCTTCCGGAGGTGAGTTTACAAGTTCAATTACAATGAAAGAGTTGCTTGACACAAATCTGGATCAGACAATAAATCTGATAAAGAAAGCACATACTACTTTTCTTGGACCGAAAGTAGCGGATAAAACTTATGAAAACGGTTATAGGAAAGTTTTAGGAAGCATGGGATATCGTTTGTGGATTTCGCAAGCAAGCCTTATTCAGATGCCGGGGTATGTCAGCCTGAATCTTAAATGGAAGAATGATGGAGTTGCACCATTTTATGAAGACTGGCCTGTATGGGTTCTGGTAGAAGATGAGGATGGAAATAGTCTTGAAAAAGAAGCGGTTGACATTTCGTTAAAATCACTTCTGCCGGAAGAAACTTTACAGACAAAAACAAGAATGCAGGTAAAAAAGATGATCTCACTGGCCGGAAAGAAATATAAGATCAGTATAGGTATTGAAGATCCGATGACTGGGAAATTAGCTGTTCGATTTTCAATGAAAGGAACTTATAATGAAGGGAAAAATTATCTTTTTCAGTAAACTGAAAGAGTTACGTTTTGATATTTAGAAACTAAAATTACCTTATTTAATTACTATAAATGAGCAAATTTGAAAAAATGCACAAAATTATCCTGCTAATTTCATAAATGCTTCAAAATCATCACTTGCTTTTGCACATAGGAATAGATACTGATACTTTTCCTGATGAACGGCACTACAGATTCGATGATATCCATCTTGAAAAGACCGATATCCGCCAGTTCCTGTGACACAAATATAATGTGTCAGTGACATCAACAGCCAGTACCTCTGTATTCCCTTTGAGGAGCGTATCTGGTATGTATCCAGGGCCAGATGGTTTTTGCATTGCCTGAAAAATATCTCAATCGGCCATCGACAAACATAACAGGAAAGGATCTCCTGTGTAGATAAGGATACATTTGTGCTAATGAAAGCACGTAGTGCTTTAGGATTACCAAATGCTTTTTCAGGATAGCTTAAAAGAACAACTGCATTTTCTATGCCGCTGAGGTTTCCCTCATACCGGTACACATAATAGTTGCGTTTTTTGACTGTGACGAGGTCAAATCCTTTATGTGTTGTGGATCGTTCAGCAGCCAGTTCACTGAGTTTCTTTTTCATTCCTGATGGATACAGCAGACGGTTTGTTTTCAAAGCACCAATGGTATGGAACCCTTTCTGTACAAAAGTATTGATTATTTTTTCAGAAACATACCAGCAGTCACAAAGGAAATAAAACATTACTGGTGGAACAGGCAGTTCCTTTGCAATATTTTGTACAATATCAATCTTGGAAATTGATTTATTGTACATTACAAAAGCATAGTTCAGGACAATGCCGTTACAGGAAAGCATAACAGCTACTGCCTGATGTCCGTAGTCCTGTTTCCCCTTTAAATGGGATTGGTGAAAGTACGCATCTTCAATCGGATGCAGAGCCTGTGACGAAGGCTTTGTCTTTGAAGCTATCGTATCGTCTACAATGCAGAAAACAGGCTTTCCGGTGCGTGCTGCTTCTGAATAAATAATCTCTATAACAGAACGTTTTAACGTATCTAAAAGTAGAGAATCATCCCATTTCCCTGAATTAAGGAAATGTGCAATCGTAGTTCTGTGACAGGAACTGTTTTTAGCAAAATCCGTGGTTTTTCCATGATATCCTGAAATGAAAATGCTGATCAGGATACTTATAAGGTGGTTTATCACCCGGTTCGAATAAAATTTGCATAAATTTAATTTCTTAAGCTGGTTGTATATGAATGCGGAATGATGTATAGTATTTGCGAGAGACACCTTCTTTCGTAAATGTTGCAAATGTTTGTTTAGGCACTTTCATTATACAACACACGGAATCGAGGTATCTTTCTTTTATGCAAAATCACGAACTTGCTCATTTATAGTAGTAAAAATATTTTAGCATAAACAAAGAAATGCCACAAGAGAAGGTAGTGCTGCAAAGAGACCCTTATTATGGAATAGATACTGGAATCTGAATATTCAAGACCATAGTAAAAGTGAATAAAAAAACATATAAATATTAGATGTAAATTATTGACGTTAACCAAATGGAATTATATAATAAAAATATAATGAAGTTGGGGAAAAGCCTTAGCGCGGAGTAAAAATAGTTTTTGACTTTTAGCCCCTGATATCATATTATAAAAATAATGCATGTTTCCAGTAATATGGAATTAAAAGGGAAACCGGTGCAAGTCCGGTACGGTCCCGCCACTGTAAAAGGGAGCTTTTTATCATATATGTCACTGCTTAAGAGGCGGGAAGACGATAAAATGCGATGAACTTAAGTCAGGAGACCTGCTTGCATTAAAAAAGGTTATTTCTTACGGTGTATAAGAAAGGCTTTATTTTTATACCTAAAATACATTTTAAGAAAAGGATCTTTTTTATTTCAGGAAAGGATGTGAGAAAAGAAAACTTGAATTTTTATACAAATACAACAGAAAGGTAAAAAAGGAATGAAAAAGATAATTAGTTTTATATTGACAATGATTATGCTGCTTACCTGCACCAGTATTTCAGTTATGGCATCTGATGTCCAGAGTGATACAGCAGATCAGGATGAAAAAATGACAATAGGAGTGTCTGTATATAATCTGAATGATGCGGAAGTAAGAGAGTTTAGAAATTATTTTGAAAATTATGTCGGTATGGCTTTTGAAGTTGAGTTTTTATATTCTTCCAGTATAAGCACTGCAGAAGAAGAAATCAGCTTTATAAATGAGCTTCATGAAAGAAATGTAAAGGGAATTATTTCTTTCCTTTCCTCTGATCTTGAAGAAGTTCTTCCGGTATGCGAAGAATATGGTATGTATTATGTGCGTGGTTCAGGAACGATCAGTGATGAAATGTATGAGAAAGTAAAGGATAATCCTTACTTTCTGGGAACGATAGGAACATCTGTTGAAACAGAAAAGGATGCGGCTGCCAATATGGCGGAGTATTTTGCTTCAGAGGATCAGAATAATCAGAATCATTACATAATAGCATGTGGAGGATCTGCCATCGGTAATGAGATGCATCGTCTGAGAACGATAGGTATTCTGAATAAGCTTCAGGAAGCATATGGTCTGTCATATGAGAAGTCTGTAGAAGAACTGGTGAATACGCAGGATACGGAAGAAATTGAAACAGGCAGTGATATTAAGATTACTCTGGTTCCGGGTTATCCAAAAGATCATCTGGATGAAAAGCTGGCTGCTCCGCTGAATACAGGAGAGTATAATGTTATTCTGAGTGTAGTGAGCGCAAGTGATTTTATCAAGGTAATTGATGCTTATGAAGAAGAGAACAGTACAGATGTATTGTTGGGGTCAATTGATTGTTTTACAGAAGATACATACGAAATGTTTAACAAGAAGGGATATAACGGCAAGGAAAGAATCGACTATCTTGTAGGAAAATATGGTGCTATCGTTGCACCATCATTTGTTGCTATGAAGAATGCTCTGGAAGGCTTTGCAGAAGATTACCGTGAAGATGGAAGTGCTTTCCGGCTGCAGCAGTCATTTTGGACAGCGGATTCAGTAGATGAGTTTAATAAGCAGTATGTGTTATCTATTGGAATGTATGATAATACATATAGTGTAGAGGACATGATGGGAGTTCTGAAATCCTATACACCGGAAACAAATTTTGAAGAATTCCAGAAATTTACGGAAAAATAGATAGAAAATAAAAGTCTGAAATAATTGACGTATGCATGATAGTATGTTATGATAAAGAAGTATTCATACGGCCATTTGATGATTTTAGAGATAAGTTCAGACCAGCAGAAGCGTCCTGCTGGTCTGATTAAAAGGGAAACCGGTGTAAATCCGGTACGATCCCGTCACTGTGATAGTTGTTTTTCAGCTGCATACCACTGGAAGATATTTTCTGGGAAGGTGCTGAAAGTATATAGGCTTAAGTCAGGAGACCTGCTTATTTCTAGTAAAAGAGATTCTTGCGGACGACGAGAAATCCTGATTAAGAGTTACAACTTCATGTGTTGCATATATATATGTTTGATTCTTTAACGGTAAGATTTCGTGACGGATGCGGGAGCATCTGTCTTTTTTTCGCTCAAAATCATAGGAATGGACAGTATGAGAAGGAAGAAAAACAACGAAGAAACAAAAAAAGAAAGGAAGTAAAGGATGAAAAAAACAAAAAGAGAATTACTTGTGTTAGCAGCAGCAACAACAGTTGCGTTATCAATGGGAGTTACTGTACAGGCGAAAGGTGATGAGAAGGTTTTAAACTTCGGATGTCAGATGTACACAGATGGATGTGTAAACAGTGCAAATGATGAAAACGGTGGATGGAATGCTATGAGATATGGTATTGCTGAAGCATTATTTAAATTCGATGACAATATGGAAGTTATCCCGTGGCTTGCTGAGAGTTATGAAGTAAATGACGAGCATACAGAATGGACGATCAAGCTGAAAGACGGAATTAAATTCTCTGACGGATGTGATTTAACTCCGACAAAGGTAAAAGAGTATTTTGATCACATGAAAGAGGTAGGACCTTCCGGATCTGCCAAACCGGAGAAATATCTGGAATTTGAAGCAGAAGTTACTGTAGATGATGATGCAAATACAATTAACATCAAAACAAGCAAACCATATGCAAACCTTGTAGGACAGCTCTGCCATCCAACAATGGGAATTACAGATGTAGAACATATTGAAAACTATGATAACGGAATTATTGGAACAGGTCCATACAAGATTGAAGAATTCAATGGTGTAGGTGTTGGTTATACATTAGCTGCAAATGAGTATTATCGTGAAGATGTCCCATACGATAAAGTCAATCTGCTGTTCATGGGAGATAACTCCGCAAAAACAATGGCACTTCAGAGCGGTCAGGTAGACCTGGTTGAGAACATTACAAACGTAGCAGATATTCAGGACTTCCAGGATAACGATGACTATACTGTTGATATCGCATCAGGTGTACGTTGTGGATTTGCATGGATGAACTTTGACGGTGTTCTTGGAAACAAAACACTTCGTCAGGCAATCCTGATGGCAATTGATAATGATACAATCTGTAATTCCAGAACAATCGGTGGACTTTATACACCAGGATTCTCCGTACTGCCTTCTACTCTGAACTATGACTATGACAAACTGGAAAATCCATATACCTATGATCCGGAAAAAGCAAAACAGATTCTGGATGATGCAGGAATCGTTGATACAGACGGAGATGGAATCCGTGAACTGGATGGTCAGAATATCAACCTCAGATATATTTCTTATGAAAACCGTCTTCTGAATGACTTTGCAGATGCTCAGGCACAGTATCTTGCAGAAATCGGTATTGGTGTTGTTCCTGAATACGGAAGCTCAGATGATCAGTGGAGTAAACTTGCAGCACTGGATTATGACCTTAATAACAATAACTGGATCACTGTTGGTACCGGAGATCCTCTGGCATATATGGCTAACTGGGCAACTGATACCAGCTACTGCGCATACTCCAACCCGGACTATGACAAGTTATATGAAGAATTAAAAGGTGAAATGGATCCGGAAAAGAGAAAAGATCTGATCTTCCAGATGCAGCAGATTCTGGTAGATGATGCAGCGGTTCTGATTGATGGATACTACAACTCATCTATGATCTACAGTAAGAAAGTTGGTTCTGCACATATCCATACAGCAGATTACTACTGGCTGTCAACAGAAATTACTCCTGCAGAATAAGAAAAGTCTGCGAATTGTGAAGTTACTGAATAGTTACAAACAGAAATAAAAAGAGGTGTCTTTTTTGAGTAAAAAGCAAATAATCAAGCGTTTATTACAGATTGTGATCGTATTGATCGGTATCAGCTTTATTACATTTGCACTGACCTTTATGTCACCAGGTGACCCTGTACGAAACATGTACACGGCAACCGGTGTAATGCCTACTGAAGAAATGGTTCAGGAGACACGCGAGGAACTTGGTCTGAATGATCCGTTTCTGGTGCAGTATACCAGATGGCTTAAGAACTGTCTGAAAGGTGACTTTGGCAAATCATACAGCTTAAATAAACCAGTTACAGAACTTCTTGCAGCCAGATTATGGCCGACTTTGAAACTTACATTAATGGCCATGATCCTTATGCTGGTTATTTCTGTACCTTTAGGTATGTTGTCTGCCATATATAAAGATAAATGGATCGATTATCTCGTCCGGGGAATTACATTCCTCGGATGTGCGATGCCTAACTTCTGGGTTGGACTTCTGTTAATGCTGGCATTCTGTGTTTATATCAATGCATTTCCGGTTATCAGTTCTGCGGGAGACTTTAAGAGTCTGTTTCTTCCGGCTTTGACACTTGCGATTGCAATGTCTTCCAAATATACCAGACAGGTAAGAACAGCGGTGCTGGATGAACTGAGTCAGGATTATGTGATCGGTGCACAGGCAAGAGGAGTAAAGAAATCAAAGATTATCTGGGGCAATGTATTTCCAAATTCATTGCTTCCGCTGATCACAATGTTTGGTCTTTCCATAGGATCACTTCTTGGAGGAACCAGTGTTGTAGAAGTAATCTTCTCTTATCCGGGTCTTGGAAACCTTGCAGTTTCAGCAATCACATCCAGTGATTACAATCTGATCCAGGGATATGTATTATGGCTTGCCCTGATTTATATGGTCATTAACCTGATCGTTGATGCATCTTATGTTTATATTGATCCACGTATGCGTTTAAAGGAGTAGAATCATGAAAAAGAAAAACAGATTTTTAGCAAATAAAACTTTTGTCGTGTTTTCTATTCTTGCAGTCTGTATTATTCTGACAGCAGTATTTGCACCGGTGGTAACCAGAGGGGTTGACCCGTTAAAAGGTTCTCTGGTAGATGCACTGCTTCCGCCATGCAAGGAACATATTTTTGGAACCGACAAAATGGGCAGGGATATTTTTTCAAGAGTTATTTATGGAGCACGTGCATCTCTGTCAGCAACCTTTGGTGTTGTTGCCCTGATCTTTCTGGTGGGAACTGTTACCGGAGTCCTTGCAGGATATTTCGGAGGTGTCATTGATGCTGTTATTATGCGAATTGCAGATATGATGCTTGCTTTCCCAGGACTGGTACTTGCTCTTGCTGTTGCAGGTATTATGGGCGCAAGTATCAAAAATGCGATCATCGCTATTGTAGTAGTAAGCTGGACCAAATATGCGCGTCTGGCACGAAGCCTAGTTATGAAGATCCGTGACAGGGATTATGTATCAGCAGCGATCGTTACCGGTTCCAAAACACCGTATATGCTGTTTCGATATATGCTTCCAAATGCACTTCCTACACTGATCATTACTGCTGCCACAGATATAGGTTCCATGATGCTGGAACTGGCAGCAATGTCCTTCCTGGGATTTGGCGCGAAGCCGCCGGCACCGGAATGGGGTTATATGCTGAATGAAGGAAGAGCGTGTATGCAGTCCGCTCCGTGGCTGATGATCTTCCCGGGTCTTGCTATTTTTGTAGTAGTTGTTGTATTTAATATGCTTGGGGATTCCATCCGTGATATCCTCGATCCAAGAAATGAGTAGGAGGAATAAACATGCTGAAATTAGATAATGTGACAATCTCCTACAAAAATGTTCCAACTGTTCAGAACTTTAATCTGGATATGAAAGAGGGACAGATCGTTTCTCTGGTAGGAGAATCCGGAAGTGGAAAAACCACTGTTATCCGTGCTGTTCTGGGACTTCTTGCAGGTGGCGGTAAGGTCACAGAAGGAAGTATTACGTTTGAAGGAGAAGACCTTTTATCCTATACACCGGAACAGTGGAGAAAACTTCGTGGTTCTGATATTTCCATGATTTTTCAGGACAGTGGTGCAATGATGAATCCGACACGTAAAGTCGGAAAGGTATTTACAGAATATATTCTTACTCATGAGAACATTTCCAAGAAAGAGGCATGGAGTAAGGGAATCGCAATGCTGGAGCGAATGAGACTTCCGTCTCCGGATAATATTATGGAATCTTATCCTTTCCAGTTATCCGGTGGTATGAGACAGCGAGTTGGTATTGCGATGGGAATGACTTATCAGCCGAAGCTTCTTCTTGCAGATGAACCGACTTCTGCACTGGATGTAACAACACAGGCGCAGATCGTACGTCAGATGATGAAGCTCAGAGATGATTACCATACAGGCATTATTGTAGTAACCCATAATCTGGGTGTAGCTGCCTACATGTCAGATTATATTGTTGTAATGAAGAACGGAAGAATGGAAGACCAGGGAACAAGAGAGTATATTCTGAAAGAATCAAAGAACGAATATACCAGAAAACTTCTGGAAGCAGTTCCATCCCGGGGAGGTGAACGATATGTCTGAAAAAAGAGAAGTCATACTGGAAGCGAAACATGTAACCAGAAGATTTGCGGCATCACATGGACGTACTCTGCTGGCGAACAATGACATCAATCTGAAAATGTACAAAGGCGAAACACTGGGTCTTGTAGGAGAATCCGGATGTGGTAAGAGTACATTTATGAGATTTCTGGTTTCTCTTGATACACCTTCAGAGGGTGAGATTCTGTACCGCGGTACAGATATCACGAAATTAAAGGGAGAAGAACTGAGAAATAACCGTCAGAACATTCAGATGGTATTTCAGGACCCGACCTTATCTTTTAATCCGAAAATGAACATTCGTGATATTGTGTGCGAACCTTTGATGAATTTCAAAAAGATTAAGAAATCTGAGAAGGATGCTGTCTGCAGAAAACTTCTTGAGATGGTAGAATTACCGGGAGATTTTGCGGATCGTTATCCTCACAATATGAGTGGTGGACAGCGTCAGCGTGTTGCAATCGCGAGAGCACTGGCACTGGAACCGGAAATCGTTGTTCTGGATGAAGCAACTTCCGCTCTTGATGTTTCTGTTCAGAAAACAGTAATTGAACTGATCACGAAGCTTCAGAGAGAAAAGAACATCACATTTGGTTTTATCTGTCATGATATTGCACTGGTTCAGTTAGTGGCACATCAGGTAGCCGTTATGTATCTTGGAAACCTCGTAGAGGTTCTTCCGGGAAAAGATCTTGATATGAAAGCAATGCATCCATATACAAGAGCACTGATGGGTGCAGTATTTGATATTAATATGGACTTTTCCAAACCAATCGAGAGTATTGAAAGTGAGGCTCCGAGCCCACTGGATCTTCCACAGGGATGCCCGTTTCAGGGAAGATGTGAGCATTGTATGGATATCTGCAAAAAAGAGAATCCAAAACTTGTGGAAGTGGAAGATGGACACAGTGTTGCCTGCCATTTGTTCCAAAAGGGCAGTAAATAATGAAAAAAGATAGTCTGATCTCTGAAAATATAGGAAAAGCATTATTACTTTTTGTACTTCCACTGATTGCGGGAAGTCTGATCCAGCAGTTGTATACAACAGTTGATGCGGTTATCGTCGGACAGTTTACGGGAAAAGTCGGACTTGCTGCAATTGATTCTGTACATACACTTTTTAAGTTTCCGATTAACTTTATGAATGGTCTTGCAACTGGTGCGACGATTATGATCTCCAGATATTTTGGAGCAAAAGATAAAGAAGGACTGCATTGCGCAGTGCGGACAGCTCTTTTGCTTGCCGGTATTCTGGGAATTATCTGTGCAGCAGCCGGTGCTGTTTTTTCTCCATGGCTGCTTGATATCATGTCTGTTCCGGAAGAAGTTCGTGCAGGATCACTAATCTACTGCCGCATTTATTTTGGCGGAATATGGGCAATGATCCTTTATAACATGATGGCAGGAGTCCTGCGAGCGTTTGGAGATTCTAAAAAGCCATTATATGTACTGGTCGTATGCAGTGTGGTTAATATTGTTGTAGACCTCATACTGGTAGGACTTATGCATACTGGTGTTGGAGGAGCGGCAGCAGCTACTGTACTTTCTCAGATTGTAAGTGTTGTACTTACCGCATATTTTCTTGTGAAATCTGATTTCCTGGAAGAAAAGATAGGAATCAGAACTATGAAAATCTGCAAAGAGCATATGGGGATGATGGTAAAAAAAGGTTTCCCGTTAGCTCTTCAATCTATGTTGTTTCCAATTGCCAATTCTATTGTTCAGGCAAGTGTCAACACAATGGGAACTGACAGTATTGCGGCATGGGGAATTTGTGATAAACTGGATTTACTGATCTGGCTGATCGCGGATTCTATGGTACCTGTACTGACGACATATACCGCACAGAATCTCGGTGCCGGTAAGACGAAGAGAGTAAAGAAAGGAGCACTGATCGGTACTGGGTTATCTGTAATCGCAGTAGGAATTATCAGTCTTGTTCTTTACTTCGGTTCAGGACTGATTGGACCGTTGTTTATTGATCAGAAAGACGTTCCGACACTGATCCCGCTGGTTGTAAGATATATGCAGATGATGGCACCTTTTTTTGTATTTTATGCAGTTGCAGAGGCGCTTTCAGGAGCCTGCTGTGGTCTGGGTGAAACGCTGGTACCGATGATTACTACATTACTTACAATTTGCCTGTTTCGAGTAGTATGCATTTTGCTTGTTTTACCGTCATTTAAAACAATGGAATGTATTGTATGGATCTATATTGGATCATGGGTTGTGTCCGGTGTTGCTTTTGCTGTTTTATATCTGGCAAAAGTCAGGAAACTCTACCATAAGAAAATTAAATAAAAAGATTGCAATCATTTTGTAAATGATAGATGACACAGAGGATATGGCAGGAAGAATGATCAGGCGGTATCCTCTGTTTTTATATATTTGCTATTTTTCTAACATTAAGCTATTGACAGAGGACGAAAATCTGTTATAATAAAATAAACAAATGAACAAGTGCTCATATGATAATGTGAAAAAATATTCATGAGCCAGAAAGGAAAAAATACTATGAAAAAGACTTACAAAATTGACGTAGACTGCGCAAACTGTGCAAATAAAATGGAGGAAGCTGCTAAGAATACAGCAGGTGTTAAGGATGCAACTGTAAACTTCATGATGCTGAAAATGATCGTTGAATTTGAAGACGGACAGGATCCGAAAGCAGTTATGAAAGATGTTCTGGCAAACTGCAAGAAAGTAGAAGACGACTGCGAAATCTATCTTTAATTCAGGAACGATTTCTGTTGATAATATATTTACGGGAATTGTCGTAAATTAGCAGAGAGGGACTGCGGCACAGAGATATATCAGGCGGTTATGGTTATCCACTGATATATATTCTGGCGGCGGTCCTGTTTTATAAGAAGTGAGGTATTAAGATGAATAAGAAGCAAAAAAAGATGCTGATCAGAATCATCGTAGCGGCGGTATTGATCGTGCTTTTTTCTAAATTGCCGATAGATGGATATGTCAGATTTGGACTGTTTATGATTCCATATCTGGTAATTGGCTATGATATTCTTCAGAAAGCATTTAAAGGTATCAGAAATAAACAGGTATTTGATGAGAATTTCCTGATGGCAGTAGCTACTGTGGGAGCAATCCTGCTTGGAGATTATTCCGAAGGTGTTGCGGTTATGTTGTTCTACCAGATCGGAGAACTTTTCCAGAGTTATGCAGTAGGAAAGAGCAGACGTAACATCAGTGAACTGATGGATATCCGTCCGGATTATGCCAATATTGAAGTAGATGGAAAACTTGAACAGGTAGACCCGGATGAAGTTGAAATTGGTACTGTAATTGTTGTACAGCCAGGAGAAAAAGTTCCGATTGATGGTGTGATCATTGATGGTGTTTCTATTTTAAATACCAGTGCTCTGACCGGAGAAAGCCTTCCAAGAGATGCAAAAGCCGGGGATGAAGTAATCAGCGGATGTATCAATATGACAGGTGTTCTGAAAATCCGTACGATCAGAGAATTCGGAGAATCTACCGTATCCAAGATTCTGGAACTTGTGGAGAATTCCAGTTCCAGAAAATCAAAATCAGAGAATTTTATTTCAAAGTTTGCCAAATATTATACTCCGGTTGTATGCTACGGAGCACTTGCACTTGCTTTTATTCCTCCGATCGTACTTTTGATCATGGGAAAACCGGCTATGTGGGGTGATTGGATTTACCGAGCACTTACTTTCCTGGTAATCAGCTGTCCATGCGCACTGGTGATCAGTATTCCTTTAAGCTTCTTTGCAGGAATCGGTGGAGCAAGTAATCAGGGCGTTCTGGTTAAAGGTTCCAACTATCTGGAAACACTTGCACAGACCAGCTATGTAGTATTTGATAAAACTGGTACAATGACACAGGGTGTTTTTGAAGTAAGCGGAGTTCATCATAATGAGATTTCAGATGAAAAACTGCTGGAATATGCAGCTCTTGCAGAATGTTCTTCTTCCCACCCGATCAGTAAGAGTCTTCAGAAAGCATATGGAAAACCAATTGACAGAAACAGAGTCACAGATATTGAGGAAATCAGCGGTAACGGTGTGACTGCAAAAGTGGATGGTATATCTGTAGCAGCAGGAAATGCGAAATTAATGAAACGTCTTGGAATTTCCTATCAGGAATGTCATCATGTGGGTACAGTAATTCATATGGCTGTAGATGGAAAATATGAAGGTCATATTCTTATTTCTGATATTCTGAAACCTCATGCAAAAGAAGCAATTGCAGAATTGAAGAAAGCAGGCATTAAGAAAACAGTTATGCTTACCGGCGATTCTAAACGTGTTGCAGACCAGGTAGCAAAAGAACTGGGAATTGGGGAAGTTTACAGTGAACTTCTTCCGGCAGATAAAGTAAGTAAAGTAGAAGAATTACTTCATCAGAAATCCGAAAAAGAGAAGCTTGCATTTGTGGGTGACGGTATCAATGATGCGCCGGTACTGTCCAGAGCAGATATTGGTATTGCTATGGGTGCACTGGGTTCTGATGCAGCGATTGAAGCAGCAGATATCGTACTGATGGATGATGATCCGCTGAAAATTTCCAAAGCGATTAAGATTGCAAGAAAGTGTATTCATATTGTATATGAGAATATTTATTTTGCAATTGGCATTAAGATTTTGTGTCTGATACTTGGTGCGCTGGGAATTGCCAATATGTGGATGGCTATTTTTGCAGATGTAGGTGTTATGATCATTGCGGTATTAAACGCAATCCGTACTTTATTTGTAAAAAACCTGTAACTGTGAAGGTACTGAACAGTTACAAAAATTTATAGAATAACAGACAGTTGCAGACAGGAAGGAAAATGGTGAAAGCGTGGAAAAACATAAAGACGAGGCTTGTGACTATTATGAAATTCATGAAGATTCAATGGAAATTATAAATAAAACAATGCCAGAAGAGACGGAACTTGAGGATTTGGCAGATTTGTTTAAGATTTTCGGAGATTCTACAAGAATCCGTATTCTGTTTGTGCTTTTCGAAACAGAGGTATGTGTATGCGACCTTGCGAAAGCACTGAATATGACACAGTCTGCAATTTCCCATCAGCTTAGAATCCTGAAGCAAAACAAACTGGTGAAGAACCGACGAGAGGGAAAGTCCATTTTTTATTCTCTGGCAGATGATCATGTGCGGACGATTATCAATCAGGGAAGAGAGCATATAGAAGAAAATTAATCCGATGTGAACGTATGGTAAAAGTAAAAAGCAGGGAGTTGATATTTCAAGTATTGGCTCCCTGTTTGAAAATATAAAAGTTTTATAGAACTAACTATTGAAAGTGGAATTTACAGAATGAAATAAGAGCCTGCCAGTGGATGATAAGATCTGGCAGAGATGGAATGAGTGGAAGGAGAAGATTTGATGCGAACATTACGAGTAGCAGACCTGGAAGCAAAACCGGGTGAGAAAGTATCAGGATTTGTGCACATCATCGGGGCAGAATTCGGAATTCCGGTAACACTGATCTGTGGAGAAAAAGAGGGGGAGACTGTTCTGATCTCCGGTGGGGTACATAATGCAGAATATGTAGGAATTCAGGCAGCTATGCAGCTTGCAGATGAGCTGGATCCGAAGAAGATCGCAGGAAATATCATAGTGATCCGTCTGATGAACCGAACTGGATTCGAACACCGTACCATGAGTCTTACTTATGAGGATGGAAAAAACCTGAACAGAGTTTTCCCTGGAAATCCGAATGGTACACTTAGTGACAGGATCGCTTATACTGTTGTGACAGAATTTTTCCCGAAGGCAGATTACTATGTGGATCTGCACTGCGGTGATGGATTTGAGGGACTGGTATCTTATGTATACTGTACAGGGGCAGCAGCTCCGGAAGTAGCTGCAAAGAGCCGTGAGATGGCGGAGATCGCACATGTAGATTATCTGGTAACTTCCATGTATGGAACAGGCGGAGCTTACAACTATGCCGGAAGCATGGGAATCCCAAGTATCCTGCTGGAACGTGGACACAGTTCCCGCTGGTGCGAAGATCTGGTAGCGGAGGATGTTCATGATGTGAAGAATATCCTCAGACATCTGAGAATCCTTCGCGGGAAGTCCCATATTCATGGCAAACCACCGATAGAAGTAAGTCCTGTGATCTATGAAGATGCCCCGGTATCAGGCTGCTGGTATCCGGCGAAACAGCCCGGTGAGACCTTTAAAGAAGGCGAAGTACTGGGAAGAATCTGCGATTATTTTGGACGTGAACTGTTTGTATACAGAGCCAAAATGGGTGGTATTATTCTTTATCAGACCATCAGTCTGTGCATTATGAAGGATACGCCGATGGTTTCTTATGGTACCTGGGATGAGGATACACAGGGTAAGATTGAAGTAGGATGTGAAGTGTGCGGAAATGAGAAACATAAGCATGGACACCATCATCATAAATCAGAGGAAAAACATCATAAACGGCATGAACATCATAAGCATCATGAGGATAAATAAATACTTAAGTAAGACAGAAATGGGTTCGACCAACTCAAGTGAACAGCAAAGCAAATGAGCTTATCGGTTCGACATAAATATAAAAACAGGGTATAAAAATACGGCTGACTATATCCGGGTTAAATGCGGATATAGTGCAGCCGTATTTTATACTATAGCAAGCCTCTTAATCAATATGCATTATTTATGAGGCTTGCTATAATCTTCGTGAAACAGAATCTGTGTAAAGAATCTTACATCTGAGTCATCTGCCCAGCAGACCATACCTACTGCATCAGCCATTTTCTGTGCATCTACACTGTAGGCGGACATACAGGAACAATTCTTATACGGTCCTGCGCTCATGATCAGGATATCTTCTTTTCCCGCTTCCTGCATCTGTCTGGCAAGCTGTTCTGTAAGAATATTCTGTGCATGCTTCGCCTGCTTGAAAAGTACCGGATCCATGATCGGATCCTTCAGAACAGTCTGGAGAACCAGTGCCTTTTCATATTTCAATGCTTTTGCCTGCATTTCTTCTACAGTACCGCAGGCAGGCGGACATGCAGGAACCAGGTTATAATTTCCACAGAGATTGTCCTCGCAGAACTGTCTGTATTCCGGCACAAATACCAGATCCTTTGTATCCATGATCGCCGCATCTGCGAAACCCATGGAAAGTGCTTCTTTTATTAAATCCATAAGAATGACTCCCTTCTTAAAGCGGATTATTTTGGCTTGAACATATCAAGGTGAATTATAACATTTTGAAATAAATAAAATCAAGTTTTGTCGAGAACTTCTGATGAGGGAAACTTGATGTAACAAAAAACTTATGTTAACATATAGATATGCAAATTGGGGGATATTAATAAGAGGAAGTGATTATATGCCGGAAAATATCAGAAACATCATATATAGATTTTCTCAGGAGTTAAGACGTATTTTGGGCGATAAATTGACAAAGATTATCGTATATGGATCATATGCGAGAGGAGATTTTCGAGAAAATTCTGATATAGATATTATGATTTTGGTGAAAATGTCTGATGAAGAAATTCGATTAGTGAAGAATGATATTTATGATCTTGCATTTGAGTTTGAAATAAATACAGGAATAGAGTTCTCTCCCATCATTAAAAATGAAGACCAGTATGAGTATTGGATTGATACGTTACCTTTTTACCGAAATGTGCGAGATGAGGGGGTAGTGATCGATGAATGACAAAAAAGAGGATTTATGTATATACCGTATTCGGAATGCGGTGGAGACATTGGGAGTGGCAGTATTATGCTTAGAAAGTCAACATTATAAAGATTCAATAAATCGTAGTTATTATGCTGCTTTTTATGCAATAAAAGCAGTATTAGCTTTAGAAGAGATTGATTTTAAGCGTCATAAGGATGCGGTTGCGTATTTTAATAAAACTTATATAGCAAAAGAGATTTTTCCAAGAGAAATGGGAAAGAGGTTGGGAAGACTAAAGCAGGAGAGAGAAAATAGTGATTATGATGATTTTTACGTTGCATCTTTAAAAGATGCATCAGATCAATATAAGTCAGCGAAGCTTATTATTGAAAAGATAGAAGAATATCTGTCAGAGAAAGGTATTCAATATTAACTTGTCGACACACTAGAGAAATGAATTAGCGAGAGGAAATCTTATGAAGCTGACGGCAGAAAACAGCAAGGGTGAAAAAATGAAATACCGTCTTGCGCGGTCGATGAAGGAATGTATGAAAACGATGTCTGTAGATAACATCACAGTAAAACAGATCACAGAGAATTGTGGTGTTACGAGGCAGACTTTCTATCGGAATTTTATGGACAAATTTGACCTTATCAACTGGTATTTCGATAAGCTTCTGGCGAAATCCTTTGAGCATATGGGAATGGGAAAAACTGTTTATGATGCTCTGGTAAAGAAGTTTACCTATATTCAGGAAGAGCATGTTTTCTTTGCAGCAGCATTTAAGTATGACAGTCAGAACAGTCTGCGCCAGCATGATTTTGAACTGATCCTGGACTTCTATGAGAATCTGATTCGTGAGAAAACAGGAAGGATTCCGGATGAGACCATACATTGCATTTTGGAAATGTACTGCCATAGTTCTATTTATATGACTGTAAAATGGGTACTGGGAGAGTTGGAATGTGCACCGGAGGGACTGGCGAAAATTTTAGTTGACGGGATGCCTGGAAAACTCTCGGAATTGTTTGAAAAGCTGGAAATATTGTCATAAATATAACAATATTAATGCATAATTTTGCACCCAGTTTTTCGGCATTATTGCACAAATATTGTGAGAAGGTTACATTTGAGCTAAAGTGTAACTTTCTTTTTTTATTTTATATTGTTAAGATAATAACAAAGATAAGTGATGCGGAAACTTACCTAATACTGAAGAATACCGAAAGGAATGGAAATCATTATGGCAAACAGAATTAACTTAAATCAGACATCTTATCACGGAGCAGGAGCGATCGAGGAAATCGCAAACGAAGCAAAAGCACATGGCTTTAAGAAAGCTTTCGTATGTTCTGACCCTGATCTTGTAAAATTCCATGTAACAAGCAAAGTTACAGACATTCTTGAGAAAAACGGACTTGCATATGAACTGTATTCAGACATCAAACCGAACCCGACAATCGAGAACGTACAGCATGGTGTTCAGGCATTTAAGAATTCAGGCGCAGATTATCTGATTGCAATCGGCGGCGGTTCTTCCATGGACACTTCCAAAGCAATCGGTATCATCATTGCAAACCCTGAATTTGAAGACGTAAGAAGTCTTGAAGGTACAGCTCCAACTAAGAAACCCTGTGTACCGATCATTGCAGTTCCGACAACAGCAGGTACAGCAGCAGAGGTAACTATCAATTACGTTATCACAGATGTAGAAAGAAAACGTAAATTTGTATGCGTTGACCCACATGACATGCCGATCATCGCAGTTATTGATCCTGAAATGATGTCCTCCATGCCAAAAGGATTGACAGCTTCTACAGGTATGGATGCCCTCACTCATGCAATCGAAGGATATACAACAAAAGCTGCGTGGGAAATGACAGATATGTTCCATTTAAAAGCAATCGAGCTGATCTCCAAATCTCTCCGCGGTGCTGTTGAAAACACAAAAGAAGGTCGTGAAGGAATGGCTCTTGGACAGTATATCGCTGGTATGGGATTCTCTAACGTAGGTCTTGGAATCGCTCATTCCATGGCTCATACACTTGGTGCTGTTTATGACACACCACACGGTGTTGCCTGCGCAATGATGCTTCCAATTGTTATGGAATACAATCAGGAATGCACAGGTGAGAAATATCGTGAGATTGCCAGAGCAATGGGCGTAAAAGGTGTAGATGAAATGTCTCAGGATGAATACAGAAAAGCAGCAATCGAAGCAGTTAAGAAACTTTCTGTTGATGTAGGAATCCCGACTAAACTGGAAGCAATCAAAGAAGAAGACCTTCAGTTCCTGGCAGAATCTGCACACGCAGACGCATGCGCACCAGGAAACCCGAAAGATGCAAGCGTAGAAGATTTGAAAGATCTGTTCCGTAAGATTATGTAATTAATAATGGTTATAAGATGAAATAAAAAAAGCACCGGCTGTAATGGAGTACTGTCACAGTCAGTGCTTTTTTATTTCCCATAAGTGTGCTGATGCTCTGAGTGTGGCGGGATTGTGCATGAGAAGCAGTGCCATATGTAAGTGTAAACGGACGAGAATTTTGTTTATAAAATGATTAGAATTGGGACACTGATTAAACACATTTCTTTTGTATGATGGAAACGTAATGGGGAAAAAATGGTTATTTTGCAGTACAAATGTGGAAAAAAGGTAAGTTCTGCAAAGAAGTACAGAATAAGAAATATGAAAGACAGAAGAATAACAGCAGAGGTTTTTACAGGAGAAATAATATGACAGATGAAGAATACTATGAATTTATACAACCATATGAAGATGCTAAACAGATGCTTCTCACACGTCTTGATGTGTTGAATCACAACCTGTACGGTGAAGCATCTGCAAGACCGATCCACAACATCCAATGCAGGATCAAGAAGAAACAGAGCATTGAAGAGAAATTACAGCGAAAGGGAAAAGAACCTACTGTGATGAATGCGAAGGATTATCTTCAGGATATTGCAGGTGTCAGAGTAATCTGCTATTTTGTAGATGATATCTATAATCTGACAGAACTTCTGAAGAGTCAGAGTGATTTGATCGTGATCAAAGAACGGGATTACATTGGAAACCCGAAGCCAAATGGATATAGAAGCTATCATGTGATCGTAGGAGTGCCGGTATACTGTCTGGATGGAATGGAATACTTCCCGGTGGAGATACAGTTTCGCACTATGTCCATGGATTTCTGGGCCAGTATGGAGCATAGGATTTCCTACAAAAAGGAACGCACAGATAAAGAACAGCTAAAAGAGGAATTAAGAGAATATGCGAATATGCTGGTAGAGATCGAGAGCCGTTTTGAGCAGTATAATGAGACGGATCATCAACAGGAAAAAAGAACAGCAGAAGTAAAATAGTCACTGTAAAAGGTGGCTGTTTTTGTGTCTTGTATTTTTTATAGTGGGATGTTAGTATAACATTGGTTTATAGTACTCTTATATTATTTTCTGACAGCACCTTCAGAAAATAATATAAAGGTAACTATTCAGCAGTTTATTATCCTGCTGAGGTACTGAACAGTTGTGATTCTGGAAATAAGAGAAGGAGAAGCGTGTGAAATATAATCAGAAGAAGAAAAAAGAAAACATAGAGATATTTCTGTTTATCATGGTGATGGCTGTTTTTGCTGCTGTTCTGGGAGTTATGTCACTGGGAGAAAAGATGCAGCCGGTGAACCAGATCAGGAAGATATCTTCTGGCTGGTACTATTATGACAACGGAAAAAGAACAGAAGTTACTCTTCCGGATACAATACAGGCAGAGAAAGGGGAAGAACTGATATTATATAATGACGGGATTACTGATCTGGATGCCGGTAAGGTAGTTACAACCAGAGGTGCACAGTATGATCTGAAAATCTGGCTGGGTGACCGTCCCATCTATGAATATCAGGATACAACCTTTGTAAGGAATACGCAGATGAAATCAAAACTGGAATGTGTAGGGGAAATCCCTACAGACATGCAGAATGAGCCGCTGAAGCTGGTTTATTCAAATCCACATCACGGAAAGTACGTTTTGACTTCTGTTTATATTGGAACCGGAAGTGCAGTCATTGCTTTACATTTACAGAATTCAGGAATAGTTATAGGTATTGCTTTGTGTTTTCTTGTTTTGAGCGTTATTTCTCTGTTGATTACAGTTTATCTGAAATACCGTCAGATGCCGGATGCCAGATTTCGCGATGTAGCATTGTTCCTTATGATATGTGCAGTCTGGCTGATTACAGATTCTTCTGCGATCCAGACCTATAGCAGTCATCCGGATATGCTTTGTACGATTTCTTTTTATATGTTTATGTTACATTCGGTACCGATGCTGCATTTTGCCCAGAAAATAGGTGGACTGAAAAAGGAACGCATTTTGGATGCAGGAATTGCTGTGTTTTATCTGAATGCATTTATTCAGGGACTTCTGGCCTATTTCGGGGTATTCACGTTTGCAGATATGCTGTTTGTAACACATGTTCTGCTGATAACGTGGGTACTGATCGTAGCGGTACTGCTCTGGAAAGAATATAGAAAGAAGCCGGATCGAAGTGTGCAGATCATATTGATCGCTTATATGATATTATTGTTCAGTGGACTTTTGTCACTGTCATTGTACTGGCTGTTTGAAATATCCTATTATGGAGCAATATTTGAGTTTGGAATACTGGTATTTCTGGTTATGATCATTGCAGATACTGTGATCAGTCTTGTTGGAAAGGTCCGTTACCGGACAGAAATGCAGGCATATGAACGACTGATGAAAGAGGACTGGATGACCGGAATGCAGAGCAGGGAACCTTTTGAAAATCTGCTGGCGGAAATTCCGAAAACCATGAATGAGCATAAGGATATCCTGCTGGTCTTTATGGATATTGATTATCTGCGCAGGATCAATAATGATTTTGGCAGAGCGGCAGGAGATGAGGTTATTGTGGCGGCTGCCAGATGCATTGAGAATGTTTTTGGAGCAATCGGAAAATGTTATCGCACAGGAGGAGATGAGTTTGCGGTAGTTGTGTTTGATCCGGAGGAAGACAGGAATGCATTGTCTGAGAAACTGGATAAAGAAATAAGGCGTTATAACAGAAACAGCAGATATCGTATGTCTATTTCAAGAGGTTTCAGTTCAATTCGGGATGACAGGGGAAAGCTGAAGACAACTGGTGAATGGAAGTATGAGGCAGATACGAATATGTATCAGAATAAAATGAAAGAGAGAAAGACACATGAATTATAATATAAACTTTCAGGTAGCGGCAGTTATTATTACAGCGTTACTCTTATATCATTTTCTGACGCAGAAGAAACTGCATAATGCAAATGTGAAAACATTTACATATATACTTGTCCTGAGCGGTTTATATATTTTGTCTGACCTGTTGGGTACGCTGACAATTATGAATTACACAGCGGAAGATGAAGGAACTGTCATGGGTATTCTGACAGGAATCTATTTGCTTGATATTCTGATTCCTTATATTTTGTATTCATGTATTCCTGATTCGCGTGAAAATGAGAAAAAGAGCGGTGCATTATCTGTGATCTGTGCCGGGATTACGGTGGCTATGATGATAGCTGTACTTGGAAACCTTGGAAGCGGGGGATTTTTCTGTTTTGACAGTAATGGCGTTTTTCAAAAAGGAACAGGGTACGTGTTTCTTTATCTCTATGCCCTGGTTTATATCGTTCTGATAATGCAGCGTATGATCAGAAGCAGAGAGGACTATACGCCGGAAAAGATGAGTATTGCAGGCGAATTTCTTGTGATCGAAGGCGTATGTATAGGAGTGGAACTGTACACAGGGTACATATTTCTGTCAGATTTTGGACTGGCACTTGGTCTCATATTTCTCTATCTTATGATGAACAATCCAGGTGATTATATAGACAGTACAACAGGAGCATTTGATAAAAGGTATTTTGATAACTGGATACAGGAGAAATTTACCAAAGGAATCGAGTTTCATGTGATTGCTGTAGAGCTGTTTATGCTGAAACAGATTAATAAGGTTTACGGAAGTAGTACAGGTGATCTGCTTCTGGTACAGATTGCAAGAGAACTGCAAAACATTACAGGTTCTGTACAGGTGTTCCGAACCACAGGAAACTGTTTTCTGATCATTACAGATTCATTGACAGAATATGAGAAAAAAAGACAGGAGATTGAGAACTATTTCAAAGAACCTTTTGAAACTGACGGGGAAAAAATCACTTTTCCGGCAATCATCTGCGGGATTATCAACGGTGAAAAGATGGAGAAGGAAGATGTACTGCTGGCATATATCGAGTATCTGATATCTTTGGTAAAACGTGCAGATGAAACGGTAGTGATCCAGTCAGATGACAGGATTCTGGAGGGCTTCCGTTATGAAAAAGAGGTGGAGCATTTCCTGAAAACAGCAGTGGATAAAGACCTGTTTGAAGTGTACTATCAGCCGGTATTCTGGACAAAGGAAGATCGTTATATTACTCTCGAAGCTTTGAGCAGGCTGAAGCATCCCTGTATGGGAATGATCCCGCCGGATGTGTTTATCAGTATTGCAGAAAGGCAGGGGCTCATCGCACAGATCGGACTGCTTCAGTTCAGAAGGGTGTGCCGTTTTATTAAAGAGAATGAATATATGATGAAACAGATTAAGAATGTAAAGTTCAATCTGTCACCTTCCGAACTGTTAAAACCGGGACACAGTCAGCTTCTGATCGATATAGTGAAGGAGTATGAGCTTTCACCGAAATATTTTCAGTTTGAGATTACTGAGACAGTGGCAACTGAATACAGTGAAAGTTTCTGCAAAGCTGTGGAGGATTTTACGAATGCGGGAATCGGATTATGTCTGGATGATTTTGGTTCAGGGTATGCAAATCTGAATGCAGTATTGAGACTTCCGTTTGATGTGGTGAAAATGGACAGATCGTTGTTAACAGGGATTACCTGTGATGAACAGGCTGCTGTTTTTTACCACAGTATTGTGACGGTTATGCAGAATATGGGTTATACAATTGTAGCAGAAGGAGCAGAAACAGAAGAAGAGGTGAGTCTGCTGAGAGAATGGGGCGTGGACATGGTCCAGGGATATTACTTCTCAAGACCACTTCCGGAGGTAGAGTTGCTGAGACTTTTCATGTTATAGGAAATTATTCCGTAATATACCTATAACATAAAAAGGTCCTCCGGACAGAATCGCACTGCGCCGGAGAGAAAGCAGGTGTTGTTCAATCAGATATAAATGATTGAACGACATCTGCTTTTTTAAATAATTTAAAAACAGAAATACAATACACTTATAAAGATGTTCTTGCATATTCTATGTGCTTCCTTTATAATGTAACGTATCATTGTTTTATCAAATTAAAGGGAAAGAGGATTAAAGAAATGAAAAAAGTTTGGGACAAATGGACCAGGATTGCTCTTGTAAAGAGAATCCTGGTTGGCCTGATTCTGGGTGCGATTCTGGGAATTGCTGTACCGCAGGCAACAGGAATCGCAATTCTGGGTGATGTCTTTGTAAGTGCATTAAAGGCAATCGCACCTTTGCTGGTATTCTTCCTGGTTATCAGTTCCCTGTGTAATGCAGGAAAATCTCACGGAGGAGTTATTAAGACAGTTATCATTCTCTATATGTTCAGTACAGTTCTGGCAGCAGTGATCGCAGTATTTGCGAGTATGGCATTTCCTGTAAAGATGACACTTGCAAATGCAGCAACAGATACAAGTGCACCACAGGGTATCGTTGAGGTATTAAATAACCTGCTTCTGAACGTAGTTGCCAACCCGGTATCTTCACTGGTAAATGCAAACTATGTAGGGATCCTGATGTGGGCTGTTCTTCTTGGGCTTGCTTTTCGTGCAGCTGATAAGATGACAAAGAAGGTTCTGGCTGATGTTGCAGATGGTATTTCCATGGTAGTAACCTGGATCATTAATCTTGCACCTTTTGGAATTTTTGGTCTGGTATTTAACACAGTATCTACAAACGGTCTGGATATCTTTACGACTTATGGAAAACTGTTGCTTCTTCTTGTAGGATGTATGCTGTTTATCTATTTTGTGACCAATCCGCTTCTGGTTTACTGGTGCATCCGCCAGAATCCATATCCGCTGATTTTCCACTGCCTGAAGAGAAGTGCGCTGACGGCTTTCTTTACAAGAAGTTCCGCAGCTAATATTCCGGTAAACATGAAAGTCTGTGAAGAGATGGGACTGGACAGAGATACTTATTCTGTAACCATTCCGCTTGGTGCAACTATTAATATGGATGGTGCGGCTATCACTATTACGGTTATGACAATGGCAACTGCATTTACTCTTGGTATTCATGTAGATATTCCGACAGCAATTATCCTGAGTCTTCTTGCAGCTCTGTCAGCATGTGGCGCTTCCGGTGTAGCCGGCGGATCACTTCTTCTGATCCCGATGGCATGCTCTCTGTTCGGAATTTCAGATGACATTTCCATGCAGGTTGTTGCAGTAGGATTTATCATTGGCGTAGTTCAGGATTCTGTAGAAACAGCTCTGAACTCTTCTTCAGATCTTCTGTTATCTGCTTCCGCAGAATTCAGACAGTGGAGACTTGAAGGGAAAGAGATTAAATTTAAATAAGATTGCAATGAGCGAAACGGTCGTCCGGTATGGACGGCCGTTCTTTTATAAGGCACAACTATAAAAATGATTGCTACATATTCGGGAATTTCTGTGCATACACTGTAAAAACAGCGTCTTCGGAGGCTTATCCGTGAAAGATTATATCGAGGAGCGGGCAGTGGAAATTGCAAATTATATTATTGATACAAAGGCAACGGTGCGTCAGGCGGCGAAGAAATTCGGGATTAGTAAGAGCACTGTACATAAGGACTGCACTGACCGTCTCAGTCAGCTCAATCCGGGACTGGCATGTGAAGTGAGACAGGTTCTGGATGTGAACAAGCAGGAGCGGCATATCAGAGGTGGGCTCGCTACCAGAGAAAAATACCTGCATCAGCATTAAATGTGTTAAAATAAAACTCAGATATATAAAAAAGCGCCCGCGGATCGGCGGGTGCTTTTCATAAAGAGGATAACATAGAAAAATGGAAGAAAATCTGAAACGAAATATTGTAAATAAAATATTTGATATGCAGGAAACCGAAATATGCCATAATCCATATGACCACGAACAACGGAAATTATTTAGCATTGAATCCGGGGATTTGCGGCAACTAAGGAGATGCCAGAAGGAGAAATACGAGGGAAGACTGGGAAGAGTAGCTGATGAGGATCTGCGGAATGATAAAAACATTGCAATTATTGTTATAACACTTGCATCCAGAGCGGCAATTCGCGGAGGGATTAGTCCGGAACTTGCTTTTACAATGGCAGACAATTATATATGTGACATCGAAAGACAGAAAGACAAGAAGGTTATCGCAAAAAAAGCAGAAGAATATGAAGAAGAATTTGCAAGACAAGTAATGGAGGCGAAAAAATCACCGGAAACTAATCATTATGTTGAGAAAGCAAAAGATTATATTTATAAACACCTTCACAATGTAGATATTCATCGTGTATGGGAAGAAACGGGGATAAACGGTGATTACCTGTGCAGACTATTCCAAAAATATGAAGGATGTTCTGTGGAGGAATATATACGAAAAGAAAAAATAAAACAGGCAAAGGAATTATTACAATATTCAAATTATCGCATACAGGAAATTTCGGAATATTTATCATTTTCGAATCAGAGTTCTTTTACTAAGTGCTTTAAACTTGAAACTGGAATGACTCCAAAGGAGTTTCGGAAAAGCTGTTTTAAACAAACTAGGTAAGTACTCTGCTTCAATGGCGAATAACATAAATTCTGCGCATCGCAAAGTGTATTACTGAGAGCAGTGAGAGAGGACAGTAACCAGAGGATAAAACAGTGAGAAATACAAACTATAGAAAGTCGCTGCAGGCAAAAAATGTTCGGTAAAATAGTATATAAATACTTAAACCTCGATTATATTCAAAGATATAAAAGCGCGCTGAGTATTATTTCAGGAGGTAATCGGGATGAAATACCATGTAAATTCGAAAAGAGTGATAGGAAAACGAAGTCCCATGTTATATGGACATTTTATCGAGCATTTTCACAGACAGATTTATGACGGGATTTATGATCCGGGAAATGAATTATCAGATGAGGAAGGATTTCGCAAGGACATCATTGAAGCGATGAAGAAAATCAAAGTCCCTGTTTTGCGTTGGCCGGGAGGATGTTTTGTATCTTCTTACCATTGGAAAGATGGGGTGGGAGAGAATAGGCAGCCATTTTTTGATAAAGCATGGCGTGTAGAGGATCCGAACACGTTTGGGACAGATGAATATATTCATATGTGCAGAAAAATAGCCTGTGAACCTTATATCTGCACCAATGCAGGAACCGGAACAGCAGAAGAAATGAGTGACTGGGTAGAATATTGTAATCTTGAAAATGAAGGTAAATATGCAAAATGGAGAATTGCTAATGGAGAGGAACAGCCATACAATGTAAAATATTGGAGCATCGGAAATGAAAATTATGGAAATTGGGAGATAGGTGCGAAAAGTTCTGAAGAGTGGTGGCGACTTGTAAAGGAATCTGCAAAAATGATAAAGCACGTGTCACCGACAGTAGAATTATCAGCAGCGGCACTTCCTGATATTGACTGGACAATGAACCTTTTAAAACATTGTGGAGAATATCTGGACTGGATTTCTCTGCATGGATATTGGGATATGCTTGCGGAAAAAAATGAACTTGCAGATTATACTCAGTGCATGGCATACACGGAACAGGTAGACCGGGCAGTTACTGACGTAAAAGGTCTGCTTACGGCATTACATCTGGAAAAGAAAATAAAAATTGCTTTTGATGAATGGAATTTACGAGGGTGGCATCATCCAAATGTGCATACAATTAAACAGGGAATTGATAAAGACAGCTATCTTATACCGAGAGACAAAAATGATGATAATTCCTCTTATACGATGGCAGACGCTGTTTTTACGGCATGTTTTTTAAATGCAATGAATCGCAATTGTGATATTGTTGGAATGGCTAACTTTGCACCAATTCTGAATACAAGAGGATGTATTTACAGTTATAAAGATGGAGTTGTACTGAGAAGCACTTATCATGTATTTGACTTGTATGTGAATCACATGGGGGATACAGTTCTGGACAGTTGGGAAGAAGGTGAGAAAAATACATTCACAGTGTTGGATAAAAATGGCAGAAAAGTAACTGTGAATACACTTGATATTTTGGCTACACAGCATTCTGAAACAGAAAAAATTTCTATTGCCGTTGTAAACAAAGAACCGGACAAAGAAAAGAAACTGGAAATCTGCCTGGATGAAAATTCATATGCGAGGTACGAAGTTCAAGAGTATCGGATCGTGGGAAGTTCGGTAGATTCTTATAATGATATTGATAGAACGGAAGTATTTATTGAACAGCTTCCGACAAAGGAAACAAGTGGCGTATATCAGGTGAATCTTGCACCACATTCGATAAATGTGATTGACTTTAAGATATTATAAAATGTAGTGATAGATGCATTCAGGCGCGGATTGCAGAAAATCTTTTTCAAACAGGCTCTGGCATCAGAATTCATCTTTTATATACGCGATAATAAAACAGGATGTGAGATCCCGGCATTAATACGGAACCTCACATCCTGCTTTTATAAAATACAGATCAGATTATTAAAAAGAAGTCTCAAAAGCCTTATTAACTGGTCCGGTAGTATGTCCGTCATATATGGTTACGGGTAAAACTGCACCGGTAAACTTACTGTCTGAATTTTTAATCTTATCTAAAAGTATTGAAACAGCAGTATCCGCAATGCTTTTGTCTGTATTGTCGGCGATACTTGTCAGTGGCGGAAGGTATGTATGTGTTTTTCGCAGATGATCAAAACTGATTAAAGATATATCTTCGGGAATACGATATCCTCGTTCTTTTAGTATTTCCATTGCAGAATAGCTCTGAAGGTCGTTGAAACCGATCACAGCGGTGTAATCGACAGGGAAAAACAACTCTTCGTATGATTTATAGGAAGAAGTTGAAGGAACCGGAGAACCAAATACAGTGTGATAATCTATCTGGCGAACGTTAGAAACCGGTACGTTTGCCTCTGAGAGTGCATCCATAATACCAGCATAACGACGAGTCTGTGAGAGATTATATTTTGGCCCCGGAAGATAGAGAAATCGACGGTGACCCAATTCCAGAAGATGCTTTCCAGCAAGATATCCTCCCTGATAATCATCGCAGCGTACGAAGTCCGTCTGACATTCTGGTATTTCACGGTCAATCAGTACCAATGGGATTTTATTTTGATTGATGAGATTTATAGCATTTTTATTATAATTTCGTGGAAAAAAAACGATTCCACTAACATTATAAGATAATGCGAGGGACAGTGAATAATCTGCGTAATTTTTTTCTATGTATGATGCTAAAATTAAAGTATGATATCCATATTTTCGCAATTTGATAGAAATTTGTGAGATAATATCAGAATAGTGAGGGTTCTGAATATCGTCAACAATAACGGCAATCAGGTTTGTGTGACCGGAACGCATGGAAGAGGCAATTATGTTTTTCATGTATCCAAGCTCATCTGCAACCTGCTTAATCCGGGATATAGTGGCTTCCGGGAGCCTGGGATCGTCTCTGAGTGCGCGGGAAACTGTATTGACGGAATAACCGCACTGTTCTGATATATCTTTTAATGTGATTCTTTTATGTTGTTGACTGTTCATTTAGGTACTCCTTCTGGTAGTTTGCAGGGGGGACATCTTTCTCTGTTTGATTTGCAAAGTCCCATTTATATTTTGACTCTGTAACTGTGAAAGCGCTGAACAGTTACAAATATGTTCAATTATATTCTATAATACCGCAAAAATCAAATGTCAATAAATGAAAGTGAAAACAGAATAGGGCATTGTAAGTTATGTACAAAAAACATAATATAAAACATATAATTTATACAAAATAACGGTGGAATTAAAATTTGCTATTGACATTTTGTTGGATTAACGTTAATCTAAACGTGTAGCAAAGAACGGTACGAAAGGTACACAAAAAACAATTTAGGGAGGGTAACTATATGAAAAAAAGACTTCTTGCCTGCGCATTGGCAGCAACGATGATTCTTGGTTCCACTGCACCTGTTTTAGCAGCAGATGACGGATCCACACAGGGAACAAACACATTTGTGGATGGAGGAACAGACCTTAGTTTCTGGACATTCCAGGAATTGCATGTAGGATTCTGGACATCCATGGCTGATGAGTGGAACAAACAGAATCCAGACAGACCGATTAACTTAACTGTTACAACAGGTGAGTCATCATCCTTACACAGCAAATTACTTATTGCGTGTCAGTCTGGAGAAGGCGCTCCTGATATGGCAGATATCGAAATCGGACATTATGGTGCATTCTTAAAAGATGGTTACTTACTTCCAATCAATGATGCTGTAGAACCATATAAAGATGACGTTGTTATGTCACGAATCAGCATGTACGGCGACAACGAAGGAAATTATTACGGTGTAGACTTCCACTTAGGAGCTACAGTTGCTTACTATAACATGGACATCATGAACGAAGCTGGTATTGATCCGGCAGACATCGTTACATGGGATGATTATGTAGAAGCCGGTAAGACTGTACTGGAGAAGACAGGAACTCCGATGTGTGCAGTAGAAACATCTGACCTTTTCCTTCCACAGTGTATGATGCTTGAAAAAGGTGCTCAGTATGTAGACGAAGATGGAAATCCAAACCTTGTTACAGACGAGCATGCAGAAGTAATTGATTATATCCGCAGCATGATCAACGATGGTGTATGTGAGATTGCTCCTGGTGGTGGATTCCACACAGAAGAGTGGTACGGACATCTTAACGGTGCAGGCGTTGCATCCGTAATTATGCCATTATGGTACATGGGAAGATTTACAGACTATTGCCCGGATCTTGACGGTAAGATGGCAATCTATCCAATTCCTGTATGGAACGAAGGCGATACACGTGAAGTTCTTCAGGGTGGTACAGGAACATCTGTTATCAAAGGAACAGAGAACGAACAGTTAGCTAAAGACTTCCTTGCTTTTGCTAAATTATCAAAAGAAGGTTGTACATATGAGTGGGAAAAACTTGGATTTGACCCGATTCGTACAGAACTTTGGGATGATCCGGCTATCACAGAAAACAAAGATAATAAGTTCCTTGCATACTTTACTACTAACCCATTTGATATTCTGAAAGAAAACGGAACAGACATTACTGCTCCAAACATCAGCGGCAGTTATTCAGCAACATATAGTACACTGGTATCTACAACTTATTCCAATGCATTCGAAATTTCTGTAGACCAGGATGCTAAAGAACTTCTTCAGAGCGAACAGGATTCTATTATCTACTAAAATATATGCTTTGAATTTCAGGCATAGAGATTAAAGATTAATTGGAAGGCTGCAGGAGGAGATCCTGTAGCCTTTCTTTTAGCAAAATATCGGAAAAATATATGTCTGGATGTAATATAGGGAGGGATAGCATTGAAAAAACAAAGTAAATTTAAAAAATTATTATACTCGCAAAAGGTGGCACCCTATGTATTTGTAATGCCATTTATCATTACATTTGTTGTATTCTTCGCATACTCAATCGTGAGCATGATTATTATGAGTTTTCAGAAGGTTGCCGGACCAAATACAACATTTGTAGGACTTGAAAATTATAAGATCTTAACAAATGCAGTCTTTATTAAGAGTTTGAAAAACAGTATCTTCTATACGATCGTTACCTGTCTTTTAATGATTCCGATTCCGATGGTTCTTGCTGCAATGCTTAACAGCAAACATATGAGAGCCAAAGGAACATTTCGAAGCATTCTGTTTATTCCGGCACTGACTTCAGTTGTAGTTGCAGGCGTTGTTTTCAGACTGATGTTTGGTGAACTGGACGGTTCTTTTATGAATCAGGTAGTTGGACTTTTTGGAATAAAACCAATTGTATGGCTAAGAACACCGGCTACGGTCTGGTGTACAATGTTTTTCCTGTGTCTGTGGAGATGGACGGGTGTAAATATGATGTACTATTTATCCGGACTTCAGCAGATACCAGCGGACCTGTATGAATCTGCATCTATTGATGGAGCAACAAGTATGGAACAGCTCCGTTATATTACAATTCCATTATTAAAACCTACAACAATTTATGTACTTACCATTTCCATTTTTGGTGGTATGGCAATGTTCTCAGAGAGCTATATGCTGTTTAATGGAAATAAATCACCGAACAATGTGGCTACCACGTTAGTGGGTATGTTATATCGAATGGGATTTGAGCAGAGTCAGCTTGGTATTGCAAGTGCAATCGGTGTAATATTCCTGCTTATTGTTCTGGCAGTTAATATTGTACAGCTCTGGATCAATGGAACTATAGGAAGTAAAAAGGGGGAATAAACAATGTCAATAACTAAAAAATCAAAAATCTATTCAACGTGTTTATTTATCTTCTTTGTGATTATTGCGATTATCACGTTGCTTCCATTAGCGCTTCTTGCTGTTTCATCACTTCGTCCCGGCTCTGATCTGATGCGTTATGGACTGAACTTCTCTATTGACTGGGCAAGTGCGAATTTAAATGAATACAAAATGTTATTCAGCGGTGCGAACTCATATTTCATATGGTATAAAAATAGTTTGATTATTACAATTGTTCAGGTTGGACTGGCATTGTTCTTAAGTGCATGTGTAGGATATGGATTTGCAATGTACAATTTCAAAGGAAAAAATATTTTATTCCTTTGCGTATTACTTGTAATGATGATTCCTACAGAAGTAATCTTACTTCCATTGTACAGACTGATCGTAAAAATGGGTCTGATTAATAATATGTGGGGTATTATTCTTCCGTATCTGGTTGTACCGATGTTGGTATTCTTTTTCCGGCAATATCTGATGGGAATACCGAAAGATTTCCTGGATGCTGCCAGAGTAGACGGATGTACAGAATATGGCATTTTCTTTAAGATCATGATTCCTTTGATGAAACCTTCTTTCGCTGCTATGGGTATTTATCAGGGTATGCAGAGCTGGAATAACTTCCTCTGGCCAATGATCGTAACAAACTCAATTGATAAAATCACACTTCCAGTTGGTCTGCAGAGTCTTCTCTCACCATACGGAAACAATTATGATATTCTGATTGCAGGTTCCTGCTTTGCAATCATCCCGATTCTTATATTATTTATTTGTTTCCAGAGATACTTTATCGAAGGTATGACAGCCGGCGGAGTAAAAGGTTAATAAGTAAAAGGTTAATAATTTTAAAATATGGAGGAAACCAAAATGAAACAGGCAAAAATGATTATTGACAAAGCGTTTAAAGTTTCTGAAGTTGATAAAAGAATTTACGGATCTTTTATCGAGCATCTTGGCAGAGCTGTTTATGATGGAATTTATCAGCCGGGAAATCCGTTATCAGATGAAGATGGATTCCGTACAGATGTATTAAACATGGTAAAAGAATTAAATGTTCCGATCGTAAGATATCCAGGTGGAAACTTTGTATCTAACTTTTTCTGGGAAGATAGTGTGGGACCTGTAGAGGAACGTCCGGTTCGTCTGGAACTTGCATGGAGAAGTCTTGAACAGAATAAAATTGGTCTGAATGAATTTTCCAAATGGCTGAAAAAAGCAGATGCAGATATGATGATGGCTGTTAATCTTGGTACAAGAGGAGTAGCAGATGCCTGCAATCTTCTGGAATACTGTAACCATCCGGGCGGAACGAAATACAGTGATCTGCGTATCAAACATGGAGTGAAAGATCCTCACAATGTAAAAGTATGGTGTCTGGGAAATGAGATGGACGGTGACTGGCAGATTGGACATAAGACAATGCATGAGTATGGACGTCTTTCCCAGGAAACTGCAAAAGCGATGAAACTGATTGATCCTACGATTGAACTTGTTTCCTGCGGAAGTTCAAATCTGGATATGCCTACATTCCCTGAATGGGAGGCAACGACATTAGGATATAATTACGATTATGTAGATTATGTTTCTCTTCATCAGTATTATGGAAATTTAAATAATGATACAGCAGATTTCCTGGCATTATCTGATGATATGGATAAGTTTATCCGTTCAGTCATTGCAACCTGTGATTATGTAAGAGCAAAAAAACGTGGAAAGAAGAATATTAATCTTAGCTTTGATGAGTGGAATGTATGGTTCCATACAAGAGAAGCTGATGATGAATTTATGGAAAAAGATCCATGGCATATTGCTCCTTCGCTTCTGGAAGACCAGTATAACTTTGAAGATGCTCTTTTAGTAGGTCTTATGTTGATTACGTTAATGAAACATGCAGATCGTGTGAAAATGGCTTGTCTGGCACAGCTTGTAAATGTAATTGCTCCTATCATGACAGAGAAAGATGGTGGTAAAGCATGGAAACAGACAATTTTCTATCCATTCATGCATGCATCCAGATATGGACGTGGAATGGTTCTTCAGCCGGTTATTGACACACCTGTACATGATACAAAAGAGCATGAAAATGTTACGGATCTTTCCAGTGTAGCCGTATGGAACCAGGCTGACGAAGAACTTACTATTTTTGCAGTAAACAGAAATATCAATGAAGATATGGAACTTGTTACGGACTTACGAAGCATGGAAGGATACCAGCTGGTCGAGCATATTGTACTTGAGAATAATGATATGAAAGCATGCAACAGTGCTGCTGGTGAGAATGTAGTTCCGACAACTGTATCAAGAAGTAAGGTAGATAGTGGAAATATGACTTCTGTACTTGCAAAGGCATCATGGAATGTGATCAGATTAAAAAAACAGAAATAATCAAGTAAAAGGTTGACAAAACAAAAATAAGAAGATGTTTTTACTGTTGCTTATCCAGGGCTAGAGCAGTGAAAACATCTCTTATTTAAGCTGTTTCGTCAACTTTTTTGATATATTTTTTATATAATGAGAATTTCCTTTTGACGGGCCATGAGAAAACGTAGAGTTACAGGTAGCTTTTCAAAAATATTCTTTGTATAATAAATGTAGATATTTTATAAAAGCACATAACATGGAGGATAAAGAAAGATGGCATTATTGGAAGTAAATTTTTTTTCAAAAGCACTGATGCGTCCGGTGACAATGAATGTGATCTTACCGGCAGATAAGGTATTTTTTGAAGAAGAAACAGAAGAGGATAATAAACCGTTTAAGACTTTATATTTGCTTCACGGAGTAATGGGAAACTATACAGACTGGGTAACGGGAACATGTATCAAGAGATGGGCGGAGGAGAAAAATCTGGCAGTTGTGATGCCATCCGGAGCAAATATGTTCTATATGGATCATCCGAATGTGAACGAAAATTATAGTGAATTTATTGGAAAAGAACTGGTGAAGATTACAAGAAAAATGTTTCCGTTATCTCATAAAAGAGAAGACACTTTTATTGCCGGATTATCTATGGGCGGTTATGGAGCAATCCGAAATGGTCTGAAATATCATGATACATTTGGATATATTGCCGGATTATCTTCGGCTATGATTTTGGAAAAAGCGAATGTAGCAGATGACAGTTCACCAATGTTTTTTGAGAAGAAAAGCTTTCTGGAAAGTGTATTTGGAGATTTGTCAAAAATTCAGGACTGCGAGATTAATCCAGAATGGATCGCTGGAAATATGAAAGAAGATGGAATTCCATTTCCGCATATGTATCTTGCCTGTGGGCTGGATGATCCTCTTCTTTCTCCGAACCGTAAATTCAGAGACACCATGCGTGAACTTGGTGTAGATGTGACCTATGAGGAAGGACCGGGAGCTCATGAGTGGGATTTCTGGAACCGCTATATTAAGAAAGTTTTGGAATGGCTTCCTCTTGACAAGGACAGCAAAGAGGGACTGAACAGTGGAAATGTAGGTTTATAGAAAAAAGAGGGGATTTACTGCAACCGTAGTTGGATAAAGCCCCAGAATGGATAAAGGGGGATATAAGAAATGAGCAAAGAACTCAGGTACAATGAGCCATGGATTCTACAGAGAGCAGATCCATATGTATATCGGCACACAGACGGAAATTATTATTTCACCGCATCTGTACCGGAATATGACCGTATTGTGCTAAGAAGAAGTAAAACTCTGGCGGGACTGAAAGGCGCAGAAGAAGTGACGGTCTGGGAAAAGCACAAAGAAGGAATTATGAGTGAACATATCTGGGCACCGGAACTTCATTATCTGGATGGAAAATGGTATATCTATTTTGCAGGCGGAGATAAAGATGATATCTGGGCAATTCGCCCATATGTGTTGGAATGCGCAGATGCAGATCCACTTACAGGAGCCTGGACAGAAAAGGGCAAAATGGGACGCGCTGATGAAGACGAATTTTCTTTTGAGGCTTTTTCTCTGGATGCAACTGTATTTGAAAATAAAGGAAAACATTACTATGTATGGGCTGAGAAAGTAGGTGTAGGAAAACAAATTTCCAATCTTTACATTGGCGAGATGGAGACACCGTATAAATTGAAAACAGTTCAGGTATTGCTTACTACACCGGATTATGACTGGGAAAGAGTTGGATTCTGGGTAAATGAAGGTCCGGCGGTAATTCATCATGATGGAAAAATCTATCTTACCTATTCTGCATCTGAAACAGGCATTGCATACTGTATGGGAATGCTGACAGCTGATGAAAATGCTGATCTCCTTGATCCAAAATCGTGGACTAAAGAACGCTGCCCGGTTCTTTGTACAGATGAATCAAAAGACATCTACGGTCCGGGACATAATTCCTTTACCGTAGATGAAGAAGGAAATCCTATTATGGTTTACCATGCAAGAACAGAAGCAGAGATAGTAGGTGATCCACTGTACAACCCGAATCGACATGCCATGCTGATGAAAATCCGTTGGGATGAAAAAACAGGAGCGCCGGTCTTTTCTTATGAGGCCCAATAGAATTAAAAATGAAGGGCTTAAATATTTCTGATAACTAATGAAAGTTTATCATTTGATCAAATGAGGCTGAAGCGTCTGTATGGTGTATTCATGCAGCGCTTCTTTTTTGCTCCTGTCAATCTGAAGATAGTGTGCATAAAGTACATCCAAAACCAGCAAAATCGGAAATTGCGGAGAAATAATATTTCCATATTCGAGATGCTCCATACTGGCGAAGATCAGTGTTTCATCGCAAAATTCCTGATAGGATTTGTCCTGTCTGGCGGTCATAAGGAGAGTGTAAGCTCCTCGCTGATGAGCGGCTGTTAAGGAAGAGATAATATCATCCGTCTGTCCGCTGACACTGATACCGATGACCAGACAGTTCTCATCCAGAATAACAGAATTCACCTTCATAATATGACTGTCTGTAACTGCTTCGATATTCAGTCCGATACGCATGAAACGAAGCTTCATCTCCTGAGCTACGAGACCGGAACTGCCTCTTCCGTAAACATAAACACGAGGTTTGGAAACCAGCAGATTTGTGATCCGTGTGATCTGCGCTTTGTCCAGCAGAGCGTTAGATTTATTCAGAAGTTCCTGATAAGTATTGAATTCCGATACTTCAAAATTCGGAATATTTTCTTCGGGACCTGGTGCCAGGCTCTGCTTATACTCATAAATAAATTCTCTGTATCCGTGAAATCCACATTTCTGGGCGAAACGTGAAAGTGAAGCTTCAGATACATAAAGAAGCCCGGAAATATTTCTGGAAGAAAAATCCTGCTCTTCAGTATTATGAATAAAGAAATCGGCGATTGTTCTTTCCAGCGGAGTGAATGTATGGTAATAAGATTCAATTAAAGGAATAATTTTATGTTTGTTTAATGACATATGGAATCCTTTCTGTATGGTGGAATTGCTATAGATTACTATAACATTGTAGAATTTGTTTCACAAGGAGAATGTAAATATTTTCATGAAAAATATAAACAAGGAAAGTAATTTCGGCAAGCTTTAAAAACCGAACTGCAAAATGGCTCAAAATAATAAAAAATGAAAGAAGATTCTAAAAACAATACATTCATTGAAAATAGAACCAACGGGAATTATAATGAGTTTATAACAAATCGGAAGTGTCAGATGACACGCAAAAAAGGAGAAAACTATGATTATTTATGTAGGTAAAGATTATCAGGACGTAAGCAGAAAAGCAGCTAATATCATGTCTGCCCAGATTATTATGAAACCAAACGCAGTTCTTGGACTGGCAACAGGCTCTACACCGGTCGGATTATATAAACAGCTTATCGAGTGGTACAACAAAGGTGACCTTGATTTCTCACAGATCACATCTGTAAACCTGGATGAGTATAAAGGACTTTCCGGTGACAACGACCAGAGCTATCGTTATTTCATGAACACAAACCTGTTCGATCATGTAAACATTGACAAAAACAAAACCTATGTACCAAACGGACTGGAAGAAGACAGCGACAAAGCATGTGCAGATTATAATGAGATCATCCGCAGTGTAGGTGGAATTGATATCCAGCTTCTGGGAATCGGCGGAAACGGACATATTGGTTTCAATGAACCCGGAGAAGCTTTTGAGAAGGAAACTCATTGTGTAGACCTTACAGAGAGCACTATCAAGGCAAATGCAAGATTTTTTGAAAGTATGGATGAAGTTCCGAAACAGGCATACACCATGGGAATCAAGAACATTATGGCAGCAAAGAAAATTCTTCTTGTAGCAACAGGAAGTGCCAAGGCAGATGCTTTGTACAAATCTCTGTACGGACCGATCACACCGAATGTACCTGCATCTATCCTTCAGCTTCATCAGGATGTAACTGTAGTGGCAGATGAAGATGCTTTAAGTCTTATTAAAGAAAAAGGACTTTTATAATACCGGCTCTTGTGTGATAATAACAGTATCAGTGGAAAGAATTGCCTGACAGAGATAAAGTCAGGGAAATACTTAATAATTCACTTCAGCGAGAAAAGAGGCAAAAATCAGATGATTATAAAGAATGGAAAAGTTTTTCAGGAAGATGGCAGTTATAAAGTCACAGATCTGTATGTAGAGAACGGCAGAATTGTGGCTTCAGCAGATGAAGTAACCGACAAAACGCAACTGGATGCATCAGGACTGAAGATTCTGCCCGGACTGGTAGATATCCACAGCCATGGTGCAGTCAGACATGATTTCTCAGACGCAGATGTTGATGGGTTAAGAACAATCCTTCAGTATGAAAAATCTCAGGGAATCACATCCTATTGCCCGACATCCATGACACTTCCGAAAGAAGAATTACTTAAGATTTTCCAAACTGCAAAAGATGTAGAACAGGATGAAACCTGTGCACGTATTGTGGGTATCAATATGGAAGGACCTTTCCTTGATCCTGCGAAAAAGGGAGCACATGTAGAAGGTTATATCCGTAAACCGGATATTGAATTTTTCAGAGCATGTAACGAAGCTGCGGGCGGAATGATCAAACTGGTAACTCTTGCACCGAATATGGAAGGCTCTGAGAAATTTATCAGAGAATTACATAATGAAGTGGTTATTTCCATCGGACATACAGCAGCAGATTATGGCTGCGCAGCAGAAGCGATGAAAGAGGGAGCACTTCATGTGACTCATCTTTATAATGCCATGAATCCTATGGGACACAGAGAACCCGGTGTGATTGGCGCAGCAGCAGACAATCAGGACTGTATGGTAGAACTGATCGGTGATGGGATTCATATCCATCCTGTAACTGTACGCAATACCTTCCGTTTATTTGGAGACAGCAGAGTCGTCCTTATCAGTGACTCCATGATGGCAACAGGTATGGAGAACGGACTGTATGAACTGGGCGGACAGGAAGTGACCATGAAAGACAGAAAGGCAACTCTGGCAGATGGAACGATCGCCGGTTCTGCAACCTGCCTTTTTGATTGTATGAAGTGTGTTATTTCCATGGGTGTACCGGAGAGAGAAGCGATTCTGGCAGCAACAGCAAATCCGGCGAGAAGTATTGGGATTTATGATGAGGTGGGTTCCCTTGCTCCCGGAAAACGGGCAGATATTGTGCTGACAGACGAAGAGTTGAATATTGTTAAGGTACTGTAGTGTAAAAGAAAAGCTTTCCGACAGAATGTGCACAGATAAGAGTATGGACATTTTGCCGGAATGCAGTTCTGTATCAAGGAGAGAAATGATGACTAAAAAAGAGATTTTAGATGCGATTCATGGAAAAATGATCATTTCCTGTCAGGCGGTAGAAGATGAACCATTATATGTAGAAGAGAAATCCATTATGTACCTGATGGCACGCGCTGCAAAACAGGCAGGCACACCTGCAATCCGTACAAGCAGTATCCGCGATGTCATAGCGATCAAAGAAGAAACAGGTCTTCCGGTGATCGGTCTGGTGAAAATCCAGTATCCCGGATATGAAGGATATATCACACCTACCATGAAAGAAGTAGATGATCTGGTAGCAGCAGGATCTGATGTTGTAGCTCTGGATTGTACACTTCGCAAGCGTGGTGATGGCATAACCGTCAATGAGTTTATCGCACAGATCAAAGAGAAATACCCGGATATTATCCTGATGGCAGATATTTCTAATTATGAAGAAGGTATCAATGCATGGAAGTGTGGTGTGGATATTGTTGGAACAACCATGAGCGGTTACACTGATTACACTTCCAAAAAGGATGAACCAGATTATGAACTGATGGAGAGGCTTGCAAAAGATACAGATATTCCGGTTATCGGAGAAGGCAAGATCCATTATCCGGATCAGGCTGTAAAAGCACTACAGACAGGTGTATGGGCGATCGTGGTAGGCGGAGCGATCACACGTCCGCTGGAAATCGCACAGAGATTTCAGAAGGCAATTGAAGCAGGTAAATAAAATGCGAACAAAAAAGGATGTGTCAGAGTTGCACATCCTTTTTTGTTATAGCAAGTGCAGTATTTTATGGAATGGTTATAAATAAACAGCTGGCCGACTTTTGCAGTAACTGAACCGGACTGCAGAGAATTTTTAGTGCAGAAAGCGGAACTTGGTGTTAGAATAGAAGCGTCATATGATAAGCAGAACTTATCCACATCAGAAGATATTTAGTTACTGTGAACGGAGTGAACAGTAACGATATTTATGAGGAAACAATCCCTCCGATTACAGAAGAATGTGGAAATTAAAAAAACTCAGATAAGATTTATGAATGGAAGATGCCAGACTATTTGGATACGATCTGATCTGAGATAATAGAAGAACTGAGACAAAAGAAAGGAACAATACGAATGAGATTATTGATCGTGCGACATGGAGATCCGGATTATTCCATTGATTCTCTTACAGAAAAAGGCTGGAAAGAAGCAGAATATCTGTCAGAAAGACTGTCAAAACTTGATGTAAAGGATTTCTATGTATCACCTCTTGGAAGGGCAAAGGATACAGCCTCTTTTACATTGAAGAAAATGAACCGTACAGCAGTTGAGTGTGACTGGCTGAGGGAATTTGATGTTCTGATCGATCGCCCGGATGTTACTGACAGGCAAAAGAGATTATGGGACTGGCTTCCGCAGGACTGGACACAGGACGAGAGATTTTACCAGTATGATCACTGGTATGAAAACGAGAGACTTCAGCAGTCTGATGCCAAAGGATACTATGACTATGTAACAGGAAAGTTTGATAAGCTTCTTGCCGAACATGGTTATGTACGTGAAGGACATCATTACAGAGTGGAGAAACCAAATGAAGATACGCTGGTATTCTTCTGTCATTTTGGTCTGGAATGTGTGCTTCTTGCGCATCTGATCGGTGCTTCTCCAATGGTACTGTGGCATGGATTCTGCGCAGCACCAAGTTCAGTGACAACTGTCAATACAGAAGAACGAAGAGAAGGAATCGCAAGTTTTCGTATTAGTGCATTTGGTGATATTTCCCATTTATATGTGCATGATGAACCACCGGCATTTGCTGCAAGATTCTGTGAAATGTACAGTAATACGGATGAGCGCCACGATTGATTAACCAGGTAATTCACCTGCGGAGCCATGCATTTCCTGCAGGAACTGGTTCAGGATTATCTGATCCTGGCACATCCACAGGCAGATCTTCCGCAGATTGAGCATGCAGAGGAAATTACACATGGAGATAAAGAAGAGATATCCACCGGAAAGCCCGCTCCTGTGGAGTTTCCATCACTGTTTTACTGACAGCAATGATGTTGTGTTCTATTCGGGAAGAGATTCCAAAGAATCAGCAGAAACGACTGGTAGCATTGATGATTCCGGTGAATCTGAGAAATTATTTTCCGTCTCAGTCTATGACAAATTTTTTTGGATGGATTGAGGTGGGATATATATTTTCTGATGATCGGAGCCAATCTGGGAAGCAGGAGCATTACGGCAGTTTATTCTAATATCGGCATTATTCGTTTGCCGGAGGAGTACAAAGAATATATTCAGCATTTTGGGATTTTTGCAAGTACCAATTCTTTGCAGATGTGTTCCTGTTCTTATGGGGATGAGATGGTACTGGGATTTACTTCCAAGATACCGGATGACAGTATCCAGAGGAATTTCCAGCGGATGCTCGGCGAGGAGAATGTTTCCCACAGAGAATTAAAGAATGAATTTCCGGGATATGGGGAAAAGCACAGGCTTGAGAAAAAAGAAAATCAGAAGGTTATCCAGACTTTCAGCTTCCTGTGTCTGGCAATTGCGGTAATTTGCGGAATGATTAATTTTATGATGGCAGGTGTACTGAATTGGTTCTGGTTTGCAGGAGCAGGATGTGCCTGTGCATGGCTGGTTGTTATGGTAGCATATTATAAACGCAGGAATATTCTGAAGAATGAAATGTGGCAGCTTTTGCTCATATCAGTAATCGCAATCCTATGGGACCGGTTTACCGGATGGAAGGGCTGGTCTGTGGATTTTGTGATTCCTTTCGGGATATTGGCAGTGCAGTTTTCTGTTCCTGTGATCGCAAAAATAAACCGTCTGGAAAGGGAAGAATATCTGTTTTATCTTGTACAGGCCGGAATTGCAGGACTGATTCCAATGATATTGGTTTGGACTGGAATCGTGCAGTTTGCCGTACCTTCAGTAATCTGTGCCGGAATCAGTTTTCTGACATTGGCTGCACTGTTTATCTTCTGCAAGAAGGATACGATGCGGGAGTTTCATAAGAAACTGAGGATGTAGAAATATGGTCTTGACACACATGGGATAAAAGATTATACTTTACCCATGTAAAGAAAGGGGAGCTTGTGAGCGCAGGCTGAGAGGAAGTCATCAACTTCGACCCATATACCTGATTTGGATAATGCCAACGTAGGAACCTATAAGATATGATTTTAAAGGGAGATGACTGGCATCTCCTTTTTATTTATCTCATGCATTTGAAGAAATTCAGCTGTCCGGTAATCAATCTGTAATAAGCGAGAGAAAGCCGGGGGCTTACAGGGAAATTTACATTATAACAGATGAATATTGGGAAAGATGAGAGTGAACAGAGTTCATGAAGGGGTGCACCACCGCGGGTGTATTCTTTTGTGGACTCTTTTTTATGTTGTAGAGGCCGGACCTTCTTTTCCCGGAAAGGAGAAAGTATGCTTATTACTGTTAATGGAAAAACAAAAGAATTGCAGAATACTCTTACAATAGGGCAATATCTGGAGGAAAACAGCTATGTGCCCAGCCAGATCGCAGTAGAATTAAATGAAAGAATTCTGTCAAAAGCCGAGTACAGCACTACTGTTTTACATGAAAATGACATACTGGAAATAGTCAGCTTCATGGGAGGTGGAAGATAAACAGGAATATCCTGATATCACATTATAATATACGAAAGAAGGACTTAAATTATGAGTACAAATAATGAAGACAAACTGATTCTGGGAGGTCATGAATTTACTTCCCGTTTTATTCTGGGATCCGGAAAATTTTCTCTGGATCTGGTGAAAGCATGTATTGAAAAGGCAGATGCGCAGATCATCACTCTGGCTCTGCGTCGTGCCAATGAAGGTGGACTGGCAAATATTCTGGACTATATTCCGAAAAATGTTACTCTTCTTCCCAATACTTCAGGTGCCAGAAATGCAGAAGAAGCAGTTCGTATTGCCAGACTTTCCAGAGAAATCGGATGCGGTGATTTCGTAAAGATCGAAGTGATCCATGATTCAAAATATCTGCTTCCGGATAACTATGAAACTGTTAAAGCTACAGAAATTCTTGCAAAAGAAGGATTTGTAGTAATGCCTTATATGTACCCGGATCTGAATGCAGCCAGAGATCTGGTAAATGCCGGAGCTGCCTGCATCATGCCGCTGGGTTCTCCGATCGGCTCTAATAAAGGTCTGTGCACCAAGGAATTTATCCAGATTTTGATTGACGAAATTGAGCTCCCGATTATTGTAGATGCAGGAATCGGACGTCCTTCTCAGGCGTGTGAAGCCATGGAGATGGGGGCATCTGCAGTTATGGCAAATACTGCGATTGCCACAGCAGGTGATGTGCAGATAATGGCTGAAGCATTTAAAAAAGCTATTGAAGCAGGACGAAGTGCATACCTTGCCGGACTGGGAAGAACCCTGGAAAAAGGTGCAAGCGCATCCTCTCCACTGACTGGTTTTCTTCATGAGTAATAAATAAAAAATCATTCTAAAATGAGATTTTTGATTATAGCAATCCTCGTAAATAATGCATTTAAGACAGTTCAGCAGCGTGCGAAAGACAAGGAAGATATCTGCAGGCGTGCTGACGCACGGCAAAGATATCTGACGCAGGATTTCACACTCTGATGGGCTGGATTAAGATGCATTATTTTAGAGGATTGCTATAACTGCGGAGTAGGTATTAATTTATAGGAAAACGAAAGTTACCAAATGGTAATAAAGAGGAGAAAACATCAATGGAAACAACAGAAAAAAATATGGAACATGGGGAACACTTCAACGAAAGTATTGTCAATGAAGTGATTCTGGAAGATATGAAAAAGAACAGGATCGATCATATGAAATATCTTCCGGGAATGGAAGTACTGGAAGAATCAGACGTGATGGATCAGGTTATTTCTGCCATGAATGCTTACGATTATGATAAATATACAGAGGCAGATGTACGCAGGGCACTTGCTCATGATAACCGTACACCAGAGGATTTTCAGGCATTGCTGTCTCCGGCTGCGTTGCCTCTTCTGGAGGAAATCGCGCAGGCTGCGCAGAAAGAAACCAGGAAACATTTTGGGAACAGTGTGTATATGTTTACCCCTATTTATATTGCAAATTACTGTGAGAATTACTGTATTTACTGCGGATTTAACTGCCATAATAAGATCCGCAGAGCAAAGCTGAATGCAGAAGAGATTGATAAGGAAATGGCTGCTATCGCAAAGACAGGACTGCAGGAAATCCTGATTCTTACAGGAGAGAGCAGAGCAAAATCTGATGTAAAATATATCGGAGAAGCATGTAAGATCGCCAGAAAATATTTCAAAGTAATCGGACTTGAAGTTTATCCTATGAATTCAGATGAGTATGCACATCTCCATGAATGCGGAGCTGATTATGTAACGGTATTCCAGGAGACTTATAATTCAGATAAGTATGAAACTCTGCATCTTGCAGGGCACAAGCGTATATTTCCTTATCGTCTGAACGCACAGGAACGTGCTTTAAAGGGTGGTATGCGAGGAGTAGGATTTGCTGCACTTCTGGGACTGGATGATTTCCGTAAGGATGCTTTTGCCACCGGATATCATGCATATCTTCTGCAGAGAAAATACCCTCATGCAGAGATTGCATTTTCCTGTCCGAGACTTCGTCCGATCATCAACAATGACCGTATTAATCCTATGGATGTACATGAACCACAGCTGCTTCAGGTGGTCTGTGCCTATCGTTTATTCATGCCATTTGCAAGCATTACGGTATCTACCAGAGAGTGTGAGCGTGTCCGCGATAACCTGGTTGGAATTGCTGCGACAAAGATTTCAGCAGGAGTCAGCACAGGAATCGGAAGTCATGTGGAGGATATCGAAGATAAAGGAGATGACCAGTTTGAGATTTCAGACGGAAGGTCTGTAGATGAAGTCTATAAGGCACTTTTGGATCATGATCTTCAGCCGGTTATGAATGATTATGTGTACCTCTAAAATGCAGAAAAATCCTTATAAAAATGTAATTGCAGTGACCAATCGCTCCCTGTGTCAGCGTCCCTTTGCAGAACAGATCGAGCGTGTATGCAGCCTTCATCCGAAGGCGGTTATTCTGAGGGAAAAGGATCTGCCGGAGGAAGAATATTCTCGTCTGGCAGAGCAGATACTGGAAATCTGTAAGAGATATCAGGTTCCCTGCATATTACATACCTATGTAAACGTAGCAGAAAAACTGCATCATCCATACATTCATCTGCCAATATTTCTGTTGGAAAAATATGAGGGAAAGCTTGGAGGTTTCCGGCAGATCGGAAGTTCGGTCCACTCCGTAGAAGATGCATTGAAAGCAGAAAGTCTGGGAGCTGATTATCTTACGGCAGGACATATTTATACAACTGACTGTAAAAAAGGACTTCCACCCAGAGGACTGGAATTTCTGGAGAATGTCTGTAAAGCAGTAAAGATTCCTGTATATGCCATAGGAGGGATACATCCGGGAACAGGACAGTTAAATGAGATTATGGAACATGGTTCAGCCGGTGGATGTATTATGTCAGATATGATGAAGATATAGTAAATAAAAAGCCGTATTTCAACAATCAAACATGTTGAAATACGGCTTTTATAAAAGCATCATTCATCAAAAATAGTAACAATTTCACCATCCAGAATACGGTTTGTATTCTTTACGGCACAGAAGTTTCCGCACATACTGCAGGTGTCTTCTTTCTCAGGTTTGGCCTCTGCGCGGTAGCGTCTTGCTTTCTCAGGATCCATGCTGAGTTTGAACATTTCTTCCCAGTCAAGACGTTTTCTCGCTTCGCTCATCTTATAATCCCATTCTGCAGCACCGGGAACTCCTTTGGCAATATCAGCAGCATGAGCAGCAATTTTGGCAGCGATAATTCCCTCTTTTACATCAGCTGCATTTGGCAGACGAAGATGTTCTGCAGGTGTTACATAGCAGAGGAAAGCAGCACCTGAATAAGCAGCGATCGCACCGCCGATTGCGGAAGTAATGTGGTCATATCCGGGAGCAACATCTGTTACAAGCGGTCCAAGTACATAGAAAGGAGCGCCATGGCAAAGAGTTTTCTGGATCTCCATATTAGCTGCGATCTGGTTCAGCGGCATGTGGCCAGGTCCCTCGATCATAACCTGAACATCCTTTTCCCATGCACGTTTGGTAAGCTCACCGAGAGTGATCAGCTCTTCAATCTGTGCAGTATCAGTTGCATCTGCAATACATCCGGGACGACATGCATCTCCCAGACTTAAAGTGATATCATACTCTCTGCAGATATCAAGAATTTCATCAAAATGTTCATAGAACGGGTTCTCTTTTCCTGTCATTTCCATCCATGCGAACATAATAGAACCACCTCTGGAAACAATGTTCATGAGACGTTTATTCTGTTTGAAACGTGCTGCGGTTGCACGATTCATACCGCAGTGGATAGTCATAAAATCCACGCCGTCTTCTGCATGCATACGTACGATATCAATCCACTCTTCAGAAGTAATCTTGCCAAGCGCTTTGTGATAATATACTACTGCGTCGTAGATCGGAACAGTACCGATCATTGCCGGACATTCGGATGTAAGTTTGCGGCGGAAGCTTCTGGTATCTCCGTAGGAGCTGAGATCCATGATGGCTTCTGCACCCATTTCTACTGCTGAATGTACCTTTTCATATTCCATATCAACGTCTTTCCAGTCTCTGGAAACACCTAAATTTACATTGATCTTGGTGGTCAGCTTTGCACCGACACCGCTCGGACTGATGCTTTTGTGATTTTTGTTGCAGGGAATAATTACCTGTCCTTTTGCAATCAGTTCTCTTAATTCTTCCACGTCAAAGTGTTCTTTTTCTGCTACGATTTCCATCTGTGGTGTGATGATTCCCTGACGTGCCGCGTCCATCTGCGTTGTATACTGTGTCATTTTTTCCTCCTTGCCCTGCACTGTGGGCTCTTAATTGCTGCACATAGTAATAGATAAACAGCAATATTAAATGAACTGCGCCTCCTGCATATAGCAGGGACTTGCACCTGCGCATATTCGTAAGTTTTTAAGTAAACTACTGGTGTGACAGAGAGTGGTGCCCCCGGTCTGTCGTGGCAATATTTTATTGCCTTTCAGGCGTATGAAATCATTTGCCTGACTATTTGTCCGCAATTAAAACAGGGGGGAGATAATATGATATGTCCGTTCAGAGTAAAAGGAAAACTGCAATATGCCAACAAGCATATTGCAGTGTGGAAGAACTATAACTTTCCCTACGTTGGCATTATCCAAATCAGGTAATGGGTTAAAGCGATACAGCTTACTCTCAGCCTGTTTACACAAGCACCCCTTGTCTCAATTACAATCAGTGTATCACTTAGATATGGGAAAGTCAATATAAAATTTTGGCTACGTCATTGATAACGTAGCCGGATTTATGCAATTGCTATGGATAACTATGGTCAGACTAAGGACATATTATAGGCTTTGGAATCAGAATGCCATACTTTGTTTTTCACTTTTTTATTGGCAATTACCTTAATGCCGTACTTGGTATTCCTTTTCATTCCGGTGAGTGTAAAGAAATTGGAAGTTGTTGTTTTTACTTTTTTGAAAGAACTGCTTCCCGGATATTTTATGTAAATACTGTAATTGTCTGCACCGGCAGTTCTGTTCCATTTTACGCTCATAGAGCTGTTGGTATTGCCTGCTTTCTGAAGAGTGATGACATTGGAAATATATCTGTCCGTAGAGGTTGAACTTACATACCGTTTATTTCCCAGAACCAGATAAGGGTAAATCTTCACCTGATAAAATGTATTGCCGGATATTGGAATGGTAAAGGAATATCTGGTATTAAAATATTTAGTTATAAGTTTGTGGGCTGCAGAACTCTGGTATACAACCTTATAACCTGTAATGGAGTTTGAAGGGTTTACAGTCTGCATATTGAAGGTATATCTGCCGGTTGATGCATAGGAAGATTTAATCTTTACCTTTGAATAAAGCGTGGTACATCCCACAGTACGGGAAGAAATCGCAATGCCGGATGAGTTCAGTGCTGTGATTTTAATAACGTAAGCAGTTCCTGCTTTTAGCTTATTGATCTTAGCTTTATTGTGGGTATTGCCAATATAGCCGAGAAAACGATAAGAAGAGGAACTTAAAGGGCTGATATTGACAGCATATTTGGAAGTATTGGTAACAGGGTTCCACTGAATAGTTACAGAATTCTCGGAAGCTGCTGTCTGGCTGATTCCTGGCTGGGCGGTAAGAGAAGCGCAGGCATTCTGTGCATCGGATGATTCAATGGCAGGGGTATCAGAATCGTCACTTTGAGTCAGTTCCACAGATTGTTCAGCGGGTGTCAGCTGTGCTGTGGATGCGAATACAGAGGAAGCGGACGATAACGTGAGAACAGCACTGAGTGCAATACTCACAAAGAATTTTTTAAAACTTCTTGCTTTCATAGTAAAACCTCCTTTTGAAGTGCAAAACGAGAGAAAAAAATTGTTTTGCAGATAGTACACCGAAGTGTGTCTGAGCAGATTTAAATAATAAAAAAGCTCCGTTAATGTTTGATTTATTGTAACATAACGGAGCTGAATTTCTGTAATTTGTCGTTGCGGGTAGTGGTTACTCATCCCATCCGTCATACATACGGATATTGACCTGAATATTTCTTACAATATCTCCCTCCAGCAGATCCAGATCGGATTCATCGGAAATTGCAGGGAGATCCATTTCATCTTCCATTACTTCTGCATAAATCCAGTTATAAGCAGCCTCGTTTGCATTATCGATCGCATCGTCAAGAGTGTCGCCTTCAGCTTCACAACAGGCAAGATCCGGAAAAAATGCTTTATATCTGCCTTCTTCATTTTTGCGGAAAACCGCAGGATATATAAATTTCATTGGTAAGAACCCCTTTCTGCTTTACGTTTATACTTAGAATAGTATATAATACATTCATATATTCATCAAGAAAAAAAAGAGTTATTAGTAACATTGGTAACAGAAGGATAAGGGGTTATATAGTATGCTGACAATAGAAATGGATAATTTTGACCTGGGGCAGATCTGCAGATCCGGGCAGTGCTTTCGGATGGATCAGATCGGTGATGACCGTTACCGGGTGATTGCGGGAGATAAATATCTGGAACTGACTCAGGAGAGAGGAATTGTCAATTTCTTTTGTCCGGAAGAAGATTTCATTTTCTTCTGGATCCGGTATTTTGATCTGGATTGTGATTACAGTGAATATATAAACATGATCAATCCAAGGGATAAATATCTGACAGCAGCAGGAGAGATGGGAAGCGGAATCCGCATTCTGCAGCAGGATCTGTGGGAGATGATTATTTCATTCCTGATCTCTCAACAGAATAATATTACAAGAATAAAGAAGTGTATTGAAAATATCAGCCGGGAATTTGGAGTAAGAAAAACAAGCAGCACAGGTGCAGAATATTATGCGTTTCCGACTGCAGAGGCACTGGCTTTGGCAACGGAAGAACAGCTTCGGGAGTGTAATCTGGGATACAGAGCAAAATATGTGCTGGACACAGCCAGAAAAGTCTGTTTCGGAGATATTTCACTTAACAGTCTGTATGATATGACTTATAAAGCTGCACGAAAAGAACTTCTGGGACTGTACGGAGTTGGTGAGAAAGTAGCCGACTGTATCTGTCTTTTCGGACTGCATCAGCTGGATGCATTTCCTGTAGATACTCACATTCGCCAGGCATTGGATGCCCATTATAAACGGGGATTTCCAAACAGACGTTATAAGGGCTGCCGGGGCGTGATGCAGCAGTATATATTTTATTATGAACTGATGAAGTAACAATTCGGCAGATAACGATGGAATAGTTATTTGATGAAGGTCAGAAAACAAAGAGGAGGAATGTTATTATGGAAATCGGAGCAATGTTAGACGAATTAAGAGAAAAAGCACTGAAAGACCGTAACATCTGGCAGGAACTGATGGATACCAGAAAGGCGGAACAGCCGCTTGCCGCTTTCTGCGCGAAGTGTCGGGAACTGGGATATCAGATTTATGAGATGGATCTGATCACAGCCGGAGAAGAATTTTATGCTACCATGCGAAGAAGTACAAACGGTGGAGGTGAAAACTCTCCGAAGCTTGCAGGGGAAGACGATTTCTATGAACTTTTCTTCGCAAGCCTTGAGGAGCACATTTAGACAAATAAGAAAGTCCTCATCTGCTGAGCTAGAGTGCGTCTGAAAAATCATTCCCGCAATCTGCACGCCCCACTTTGCGGGATATTTCACCCGAATTCAGTTGCCGTAGCCCACTACGGCGCCCTCATCCGGGCAAAATATCCCACAAATTGTGACGCACATCTTGCAGAAAGCCTTTTTCAGACACGCTCTGGTTAAAGAAACACAGAGATGGGGATTTTCTTTGGGATAATGTGTATAATGGTATGGATTATTTTGGTTATATGTGTATAAAATAATTATTCCCGGCTGTCTACACCATTTTTTTCACAGATATCATTCAGACAGCACCTGTCACAGTAAGGTTTAGTGCGTGCTGTACAGACATCACGGCCATGATTGACCAGGCGGTGACAGAGATCATTGCCTTCTTCGGGCGGAATGATTTTCCATAAAGCCATTTCTACTTTCTTAGGTTCTTTCATATTATCGACCAGACCGATGCGGTTGGAGAGACGGATGCAATGGGTATCTGTCACGATCGCCGGTTTGCCGAATACATCTCCCATAATCAGATTGGCACTCTTTCTTCCAACTCCGGGAAGCTTCAGCAGAGCATCAAAATCCCCGGGAACATTGTCATGATACTGTTCGTGGAGGATTTTCATGCAGGCACTGATATCTCTTGCTTTACTCTTACCCAGACCACAGGGACGTACGATTGCTTCGATATCTGCAACATTTGCATTTGCAAGAGCTTCTACAGTAGGAAACTTTGCATACAGATCCTGTACAACTACATTTACTCTTGCATCTGTACACTGTGCAGCCAGACGCACACTTACCAGTAATTTCCATGCATTATCATAATCCAGAGTGCAGTCTGCATCAGGATATTCCTTTTTTAACCGTTCAATGACCTCGAGAGCCAGTTCCTGTTTTGTCATAAGTGTTCTATCTCCATTCTGCTGATATTTTATGTTTGTTTTTCCTCAGGTGTATTTGAAAAATCATTCTCACAAATCATGACACACATCTTGCGAAAAAAATTTTTCAAACACGCTCTTTTATTTCAGATGAGTTACTGTTTACTCTGTTCTCAGTAACGCAGCCAAAATTCATTCCAGATTGCCTGCGGCAATGGGAGTTTGGCTTGTATGTCTCGGGATTTTGGCATATTTATGCTAAAACACCTCGCGGAATAGTGATATGTGAACAGTAACCAGTAATCATACGACACTATAATAACACAAACAACACCCTCTTGCATTTCCAATTTCCCTATATTAAAATAAAACTAACCATTGTAAACAAGAGGGAAAAGAATGAAGGTACGAATGTATAATGTAGGTTTCGGAGACTGCTTCTGTCTCCGGGACAGAAAGAAGAGTCTGCTGGTAGATTTCGGAACAAATAACAGCAGGATAGAGGGGCGCCCCAGAAGAGAAATATTTGATGTGATCATCTCAGATCTGTCTACGATCAAGAGTAAAAATCTGCTTCTGACACATTTTCATATGGATCATCTGTCAGGGCTTCTTTATATGATGAAGAAAAAAGATATTTCTGTTGACTTTGGGAAAATTTATCTTCCCGATGTTTTTTCAAAAAAAGAAATGAGCAGAACACTGGTGCTGCTGCTTCTGGCAGATTTGTTAAAAGAATCCGGATTGCCAAGCCGTCAGGTCAGCCTGTTTGCACTGGTGGATGCACTTCTGGAGAACAAACAGAACGTGGAACTGTTAAGCAGGGGAAAACTGTTTGAAAACAAATATCAGGCACTCTGGCCGGATACAGATGTAATCCGGAAGGAGACGGACGAAGTCTATAACAGAATCTGTGAAGACGGGAAATTTAAAGAAGTAATGGATGTTCTGCTTGAATTTGCAGAGAAACTGAGACTGATCGTATGGTCTATGACTGCTGAAGGCAATAAACCGGCGGAAACTGTGGAAAAAGAAACAGATTTAACAGCATCTGAGCTGACAGAACAGCCGGAGGTCCGTCAGAAAATTATCCGGGCATATGTGTATGAGCGTGAATTTCGCAGAATCAAAGCACTTCCTGATTTTAAGAAACTGCTGGCATGGCTGAATGAGAATCAGATAAATCTGCGGCAGTTTAAGCATAAGATCAGTATTGTGTTCCAGAATGCCAGAGACGGAGAATTAAATCTTTTGTTTACCGGGGATGCACAGCCTGAGCATCTGAAAATGATCGCAGAGAACTATGATGGAAAATTGCCATTATACGAACATTACTGGTGTATCAAGGTGCCCCATCATGGAACACAGGGACATTATTTTGATTTCTCTCAGTATGAACCTGAAAATATGCTGATCTCTAATGGAATCCATTTTGCCAACAGCAAGAAAGAGTCAAAAGAACTCCGTACTTCACCGCTCTATGGAGGCTTGTTTTATATCCCGGATACTCATATGTATTGTTCAAACTGTGACTGCTGCGACAGTTACGAGAACGGATGCTCCTGCAAGGAGGCGGATGTTATATCTCCAGCTTATTACAAGGATATATAAAGCGGTATATTTTGCTCGAATTCGGTTGCCGTAGTTATAGTCTGATTTGATTAAAATTAACATAGTGAGAGATTTTTATGACCTGATAAATATAAAACAGCAGACATCTGTATATTCCATTGAATATACAATGCCTGCTGTTTGCTTTTTACAGAATTTATATGATCATAAATTTTATTGGATTATTTTGCCGGTGTCAGGTGCCAGATATCGTTGTTGTACTGCTCGATAGTTCTGTCAGAAGAGAAGAATCCGGCTTTTGCAATATTAACCAGCATCTTCTTTGCCCATGTTTTTCTGTCTGCATAATCAGCCAGTGCCTGATCTTTCTTCTCAACATAATCGTTGAAGTCAAGCAGTGTCATAAACCAGTCTTTGCTTACCAGTTCGTGGTGCAGTCTTTCGAGATTTTCTTTGTGGCCAAGTGCCAGCATCTTTTCACTTACAATGAAGTCAACACATTCCTTGATGCGTTTGTCATTTTCATAAATATCTCTGGAGCAGTAGTCAGCTTTCTCGTAATGTTCGATAACTTTCTCACTGGATTCACCGAAGATATAGATGTTATCTTCACCAACCAGTTCGCTGATCTCAACATTAGCGCCATCCATAGTTCCCAGAGTAACGGCACCGTTCAGCATGAACTTCATGTTACCTGTACCACTTGCCTCTTTGGAAGCCAGGGAGATCTGCTCAGAAATATCGCATGCAGGGAATAATTTTTCGGCTGCGGATACATTGTAGTTTTCAACCATAACAAGCTTCATGTATGGTGCAACTTCCGGATCATCTTTGATGAGATCCTGGAGTGTGAGCAGAAGATGAATGATATCCTTTGCGATCACATAAGCAGGAGCTGCTTTTGCACCAAAGATAAAGGTTACAGGCTGAGATGGTTTTTTGCCACCCTTAATCTCCAGATATTTGCTGATGATGTACAGAGCATTTAACTGCTGGCGTTTGTACTCATGGAGACGTTTGATCTGGATATCATAGATGCTGTTCTCATTAATTTCAACACCTGTGTTAGAGAGGATAAATTCTTTACAGGTTTTCTTAGCTTCTGTTTTGATCTCAAGAAGCTTGTTCAGAACTGCCTCATCATCCTTATATTTCAGGAGATTTTCCAGAGCAGTTGCATTTGTTTTAAACTCATCACCGATCAGAGAGGTAATATAGTCTGTCAGCGGATGATTGCAGTGCATTAACCAGCGGCGGAATGTGATACCGTTAGTTTTGTTGTTGAATTTCTCCGGATAAATATCATAGAAAGCTTTCAGCTCGCTTGTTTTCAGGATTTCTGTATGCAGGGCAGCAACACCGTTGATGGAGAATCCATAGTGGATATCCATATGTGCCATGTGAACCAGGTTGTTCTTGTCGATGATGGCTACATTTTCCTGAGGATATTTTGCTTTGATCTTTTCATCCAGCTTTTCGATGATTGGTACAAGGTGAGGAACTACATCAAGAAGGTAGTCCATTGGCCATTTTTCCAGAGCCTCTGCAAGGATGGTATGGTTTGTGTAAGCACATACTTTGGATACGATTTCAGCAGCTTCATCAAAGGCGATTCCACGTTCTGTCAGGAGACGGATCAGTTCAGGAATGATCATACTTGGGTGAGTATCGTTGATCTGGATCACTGCGTAGTCTGCAAGGTCATGCAGATTGCAGCCTTTCTTTGTTGCCTCGTCAAGAATGAACTGTGCAGCATTGGATACCATGAAGTACTGCTGGAAGATACGGAGTTTACGTCCGTCATCATCGCTGTCATCCGGATACAGGAACAGTGTCAGGTTGTGAAGGATGTCCTTTTTGTTAAAGGAAATTCCATCGTGAACCATAGATTCGTCTGCCAGATCGATGTCAAATAAGTGCAGATGAATGGATTTGTTATTGTAGCCTGCAACGTCGATATCGTACAGGGAAGATTTCAGTGAGAATCCGCGGAACGGTACAGTATAGGAAACACCTGCAGGTGTGAGCCAGCTGTGTTTTTCAATCCATGGGTTCGGAGTTTCCTTCTGAAGTCTGTTCTCAAAGAGCTGTTTGAAAAGACCCAGATGATAATTCAGACCAATACCTTCGCCCGGAAGACCGAGAGTTGCGATGGAATCCAGGAAGCATGCTGCCAGACGTCCAAGACCACCGTTTCCAAGAGATGGTTCCGGTTCAACTTCTTCGATGTCAGCGATGGCTTTTCCATTCTCTTTTAAGAATGCAGCAACATCATCATAGATTCCCAGATTGATCAGGTTGTTGGATAATAATTTACCGATCAGGAATTCTGCGGAAATATAATAGATTTTCTTCTTTCCATTATGATAGCCTTTTTCAAAGAGCTGATTTTTTGTATAGATTAATAATGCGTTGTAAATTTCTTCATTTGTGCACTGGCGTGCATTTTTCTTATACAGGTCATAGATGAGCTTTTCTAAATTTTCCATCGTAATCTCCCTTTCTGAAATAAATATGTGTTTTTTATGAGTTAGATTGCTTATTTTTTTAGGTTTGAATAGTGTATTGTCTTGGGTTATATCAGTAAGAGAAGTTCTCTTGCTGACATCTATAACTATATCAGCAGTCTATTCAAAAAAATACAACAAAATTGCGATTTTATGACAGGTTTCTGCGAAACTTATGAGGAGACATTCCGGTTGCCTGCTGGAACTTCTTGATGAAATAGCTGGTGTTGTTGAAACCTACTTCCAGTGCGATCTCTGTGACAGAGGAGTCGGAATGCAGAAGCAGAGGCTTGGCTTTCTCGATGCGCAGGTCATTGATGTAGGCGATCAGAGTCTTGCCGGTATATTGCTTAAACAGTTTCATAAAGTAGTATTCGCTGTAATTGGAGAGCGCAGTGAGCTCTGCCGCGGTCAGTGACTGTGAATAATTGAGGTTGATGTAGTCCAGGATCTTTTTAATAGAAGCAAGACTTTTGTTCTCTTCCTTATCTGCGGGAGTGATGTAATTTCCCATGAGCATTTCGTAGAAAAAGCTGAAGAACAGAGCCTTTAATTTTACGAAATAATACGGCTTTTTTTCTTTATGGCAGGAATGGATCCTGTCAAAAAGCAGGCAGATATTCCCATAATTGTCATCAGATCTGGAAATAATATGGGTAAATTCCGCCTGATTATCCATCAACAGGGAAATGACACGTTCCTGACATAAATCTCCCGCCGGGCCTGACAGAAAGTTCAGGTCAAAAACAATACTACGGAAATAAAGGATATTCTTCAGATCTGTTTTTATGCCATGGAGAACCCCACGGTTCACAATGATCAGGTCACCGGCCTTGACGCGGAGGATCTCTTTATTCAGACGGACCAGTCCGCTGCCAGATTCAATATAGATCAGTTCCATCTCGTCATGCCAGTGGTTGTAGAGGGAATGGAAGATTTCGCAGTTGTCTGTATAAGTTTCTATGGGAAGTTCAAAGGAGCCGTGAGAACTTCGTTCTTTCAGGGTATCATCTACTTCGATCGTGGGAGTAACTGGCATGGAAAGCGCCTCCTTTTTTCAGAGATTTTTTATCTGTAGTAAGACAATGGAATCAAAAGTATTATTATGGTCGATCCACTGATAAGAGCCATTATACTTCTGGCAGATATCTTCAATAATAGAAAGTCCATATCCATGAGAACCCGGTTCTGATTTCGTAGTCTTATGTGTAAAACTCTGTAACGGGTTCTTGGTATTGTGCATATATATGGTAAGAAATCCGTTGGAAATGTTTGCAGACAGCCGGATTTCAGGATCAGGATTGCCGGAAGAGCTACAAGCTTCGATAGCGTTGTCCAGAAGATTAAAAAATATACTGCTCAGGTCAGTCGTATTAATGGAAATCTTTTCCGGTAAAAGGATTTCATAGGATACCTGGATATGTTCCTGTTCTGCACGAAGCCGTTTCCCTTCCAGGATTGCCTGTAACAGGTTATTCTGACAGTAAGGATGAAAACGATCCTTCTGAAAAGTCTGATTCAGATTTCTGATCGCAGTATCAGCCTGTTCATATTTTCCCTGTTCCAGAAGTATCTGGAAATCCTGAAGTTCCTGTACAGTTTTGGTCTGAAAATCCCGAGTATCCTGTCTGCGGATCTGAAGACTGTAATCCTGTTCCTGTTTTAATTGTTTCTGCTTTTGAAGAAAAGCCAGTTCCATTTCAGTATTGGATTTCTTTAACACATCAGAAAGCACGCAGTATAAAAGAATACAGATCAGGATCATAAACACTGCCAGGATCAGAAAGATATGATCAATTTTTTCTGTATAAATCGTAGACAGAAAATATAACAACTGGAATACAAAGAGGAAGAGAAATAAAGGAATCAATTTAATGTTCTTTTTCATGACTGCAATCCTCCTCTGGTTGTTTTTCTTGTGGTCTGCAATTAAGCCGGGACAGAACAGAAGCGGTATATGTTTCTGCTTCCTCATATTTTTTCATATCCATCAAATACATGACAGACATGATGTGATTCTCAATATCGTGATTCCATTTCCGGAGACTGGCATATTCATTACTTAACTGAACGGAATCATTTATCTGCTTTTTCATCAGCTCAATTTCCATTTTTTTCTGTAAATATTCCCTGTGCTGTTGGGCTAAAGAATGGACTGCACGCAGAAACAACAGATAACTGCCGATGCATATGATCCAGTAAATGATGCTCAGAGCCAGAACTGCTTCGGGCTTTTTCTGAAGGGAAATTATAACATTGAGAAAAACCGGAGCGATCAGTGGCAGTAACAGTTGTAAAAAGGTGAGTATTTTCAAATAATCTATACACTGCCGCAGGATTTCTGATATTTTCCAGAGAAGAAACAGGCCAAGCAGGATGTTGGAGAGTTCGATAACGAAATATTCTGCAGGTGAACAACTGGATATCAGGTTGTGCGGAGTATAGGTATCGGTCGGTATAAAAAGATTATGAAGTGCAATGAAAACACTGGTACATAAAATTTTCGGACAGATTATCAGCAGCTGGAAAATAAAATAAACGGCTAATTTTTTCATAAAAGATGCCTGGAATAAAAAAAGTGTTACAAGAAATGTTGTAAGCTGAAATACGATTGTAATTCCATTATGCTGTGATTCACGTTTGATCCAAAATAACAGTGCCATAAATACTGACAGACACAAAAACAGCGGGAGTGAGATCTTGTGTTTGCTTGGCAGGATCCTGCAGCAAAAGTAAAGCAGTCCAAAACACAGATAAAGGCTGGATAGAATACACAAGAATAGATTGATCATATGACTGCTCATTTACTGCACCTCCCTGTGACCGGCAAGCATCATGAAAGCAAACGCGTCCTTAAACTGCTGGTAATAAGATCTGCTGACAGGGATCTCTGTATTATCAGAAAGTATAATGCCCTTATGACTGTAAGTACGTACAGCATGAAGATTAACGGCAAAGCTGTTATGGCAGAGACAGAAATCTGGTTTCATTCTTTCTGTAAGAGCTGTCAGTCTTTCTTTTGTTGTATATGTTCCTGTTCTGGTATAGATCGTGGTCTGCCTCAGATTTCGTTCCAGATAAAGAATATCGGAGCAGAGCACCTGATAATTGCGTGAATTTCCGGAGAAATACAGATATCGTGTATGCAATTTCTGAAGCTTCTGGCACGCTGCTCTTAGAGCCAGAGGGAGATATTTTTCCATCTGTTGTTTATGGATAAAGTAGGCATGTTCTGTCTCATATACTGCGGTAGCATATTGCAGATACTGGCTGATAAAAATAATCTGAGTGTCCGGGCTGATATGGTTGATCTTTTCTGCAAGTGAGATGCCATTTACAGCGTCAGAACCAAGATCAATATCTGTCAGTACAATGGAATAAGGGCATCCGTTTTCAGCAGCAGCCCGGAGAAATTCATCACCGGATGTGAAATGCGTTATTTCAAAAGCTCCCGGAGGATACTTTTGCAGAATAGTATGTATTATTTCATAATGTGAAGGGTTGTCTTCGCAGATTGCAAGTTTCAAAATTGGATTAAGCTCCTTTGGATTAAAGTGGTTGTAGTTTCTTATGTCAGTGACAATATCTGTCGGATATGCCAGATGGATAAAATGAACTGTATTTCCAATAATCATACTATAAAAAATAACGGGATGCAATTTGTCTGTGAGGAAGATTGGAAAAAATTGGTTAAATATGTAGTGAAATATAGTTGTTTGTGTGAATGCATGCGATTTCGGGAGTCTGTGTGATACAATCAGGATATGGAAACAAAGAAGCGATTTTAAAGATTTTGTACGTGAAAAAAATTATTATTCCTGGTACTTTCAAGCGCTGAATATAGAATATATGTGAAAGCGGTATTGTTTCCATGGGAGAAGAAAAATATTATAAGAATGACTGTCTGAAAATCATTATGGACATATATAAAGTGATTGGAAGTATCAGGAAACTTCTGGTAATAATACAAATGGCGAAGGAATAGACAGAGAGTGGGAATGGGTTAGCTTACAAGAGCTTCCCATTCCTGCTTTTCTTTTTTCGTATAGATAATCGGTAAGATGTTCTCCGTAAAGGACAATCAGCCCCTTTATTATTTCTCAGAGTATTTTTCGATTACACAATTATGTGTTTTTTGCTTCTTATCATAAGAAATTCCAACAAGTAAAATATTGTCAGTATAATTTGCAACAGCCTCAGGGTACTGCCTGTTTTTTATCTGCCGGATTGCGGTTTGGGCATTTTGATTCCATTTTAACTCAACAACAAGTGCAGGGTAATCTCTGGAATATTCTGGCTTTGGAAGGTAGACAAAATCTGCAAAACCTCTGCCTGCAGGAAATTCACGTATAGGTTTAAAATAATACCGCATAGTGCTGAGATAACCGATGGACAGAATGCTGCTGAGGGAGTTTTCGTTGTTGTACTGAATAGCTGAAGCGTATTCATTGTGTATTTTTTCAATGGATCTGGCCACAGTGTCTGTGTCCATGTCCAGAGTGGCATCCAGCAACTCTGAGGATTCCTGCTGGAATGTCAGAAATTCATTCCATTTCTTTCGTTTAACAGCTTTGGCAAGTTCCTGACGGATTTCTTCGTTTGGAACAAATGCAGAATGAGTGTCCTGATCATAACCCAGATATCCCAGATGGATCAGGCAGGTAAGAATATCATCTCTGCAGGTAAAGTTCACCATATCATTCTGGAAAGTCGTAGGATCGATTTCTACGGAATTACCGGACAACATTTCTATAATGGCAGTTTTGAGTCCGTCAAAATCCATATTGATCAGAGGCACAATTGCTTCGTAGGTTCCGGTATCCGACCAGTAGCTTTGGAATTTATTCCAGATCATTAATTCTACTACTGCTTTAGGATTGTATACCTGATATTGCTCCAGCAGATAACCGTCATACCAGTGCTTGGTTTTGGAGAAATCCCGGTGGTATTTTTCGCAGAGCATTCGTACTTCTTCCTCCGTAAAGCCAATATATCTGGAAAAGATCCTGGCGTCAGTCATTGTAAACTCCGCAAAATTGTTCAGAGCTGACTGTGTTTTGATTTTTTTGATTGGAAGAATCCCGGTGAGGTAAGCCAGTTGAATATATTTGGTAGGTTCAGAACCTTTGAACATACCGCGGAGAAAGTTGATGTATTCCTCTTGGACTACCAGGTCGGTAGAGGCATCTCGGATTAAAACATCCCATTCATCAATAATTACTACGAACTTTTGGCCAGTGGCAGTGTTAATGCAGGACAAAGCTTCAGGTAGAGATTTTATGGAGTCAGGCAGAATTTCAGGGTAATAATTTCTTAATTCCAGAATCGTTTTTTCAGTGATGTAGGAAACTACATTCTCCGGACCGCCGGCTGGTTCCATACACCATTGGATATCCAGATGGATTACATCATATCGATTCAGGTATTTCGTGAAATCAGGTGCCTGACCGATTTCCAGAGATGAGAACATTTCTTCGGAACTACAGCCTTTACAGTAATATGCGGTGAGCATATCGGCAGTGATGGATTTCCCGAACCTACGGGGGCGACTGTTGCATATGAATTTCGCGGTGGTATCCATAACTTTATTTGTATATGCCAGCAAACCGGTTTTATCTACATAGATTTCTGAATTCAGCGCAACCTGAAAAGCACTGTTTCCGGAATTTACAAATCGTCCCATGGAAATGATTCCTTTCTGTTCAGTGATTTTTATCATGTATACTGCTTGGTTTCTTTGTTCTATTGTAAAATGTTATATTCAGAATGTCAATGAGGTATGGGAAAGATATCAGACATCTGATACGGGAGCGCAGGAATAAATTTTGTCAATAGAATAATCCCCTGGAAGTACTGATTAACTTCCGGGGGATTATCTTGTGATACAAATATGTACTGTTATATAGTGCGTATATAACGTTTTAACTCCTCGTAAAAATTTTCTCTGGTTCCGGCCATGATAACGATGATTATCAAATCATCAAGCTGTCTCACCCGATATGCCAGTTCATAATTAGTTTTATTATAATAAATGTCATAACCGTACATTCCTGCCAGATCACCTGTCTTTTCTTCGCCGATGGAATAATCTTCACATATCATTTCAATAGCTTCTTTGTACAGAGATTTCAGCTTTTTATCTTTAAGTTTTTTCAGAAATTTTGCTGCAGGTGGAAGGATCTGTACCTGTGTCATTTTTCATCCTCCGTTCCGAAAACATCCTCTAAGGAGTATCCTCCTGATTTAGATTCTGCGACCCGGTCTGCTTCGGCAAGCATTGCTTCAACTGCCGGACGGATTTTTCGCTGTGTCTGTTTAAATTTCTCAAGTAATTCTTCACCGCTATATCCCTGTCTGATCAGATCGGCAAGAACCTGTTCGGCAAATTCACCACTGGTATTTTCTTTAACGGGGCGTAAAACCAGTTCGTTTCCACGCATGATACATTCTGCTTCCGTATTAAAACCCAGAAGCGTAAAAAATTTCTGCGGGATAGTAATCTGGCGTTTAGATGAAATACTGACTTTTTTTGATTCCATGGATGCGCTGCCTTTCAATGGGATTGTTGCTGTTGCCATTCGTGTATGCCTCCTTCCTATTTTATGTTTGTTTATTCTGTAATATACATACTGCTTGGTTTCTTTGTTCTTTGTTATATTGTAAAATATTATGTTTGGGATGTCAATTACAGAGAAGTAAAATCAGTTTCTTTATTGAATAGAAAAATTTTTCTATTTGGCAGAAAATATGATTAGTGATATCATAAAAACATATCTGTAAAATTGTGCAAATGTATCCTGCTTCTGCATTGCGGTAATTCCATGAAACGATGCAATGGATTCTTTTATCAAGTGTGTTAAACAGAATCGGCGAAAGACATTGTACAGAAACAGCAGGAGTTAAGGATGGAAGATATAATGGAAGACAATTTTGAAAAATTAAATCTGCTTCTGGAGCAGGAACAGTGTGAATTTGTGGATATTCCGGATGGTTTTACCGGACAGACGGAGAGTGGAGAATTACGTTTGATTTATCTGATGAATGATGCGGTGGAAAGTTTTCTGGTTCTGAAAAATGCCAGGATGACGGGAAATTATGTCAGGGATTATGAAGGAGAGTTTGAGGGCTCTGTAGAGAAAGCAGACAGAGATTTATGTGAAGCAGAGTATATTCTGGTGATTTATCAGGGGCGGAATGTGTTTACTGTATTTTTTGAAGATATTTTGCTGGAAACCCATTTGTATAACTATGGAGAGCTGGGACATTTCTGGGTGAAGGGATACGAAAACCTGAGAGTTATGGAGTATCAGATTGCCATATTGCGGGATAAATATGAGTATCTGGGAGAAAAATATTGCACGGAACAGGAACGAAAGCTGGCAATGCTGCGTGATTTCCCGCCGTTAAACTATCTTTTTTATCCGGCAGTACCGGAGAAGTATATTGTTCCGGTGGACAACCCATGGGAGGTAACGGCGGAAGCACTGGCAGTTATGCAGGAACTGGCAACGGAAGCAGGAGATGAAAAACTGGGAAAAATGCTCAGGCGTTATGAAAAAACTCCGGATATATCAAATGCCAAAAAGATAGCCGGAATGCTTTGCAGGAGCAGTCATTTACCGGTGATTACTCTGCTGGGAGAAAAAATCAGGGAAGCAGCATCGGTCTATCCGGACAGAGATTTTGGCAGAAAACAGAATAAATATCTACATGAATTGATGGAAAAAGCTGAACGAAGAAAAGAAGAATTGGAAGCAGAGAATATTCAGACTCTGATCTACAGAGAAGAACCTTTCATTTATGACTGTGATTCCATATCGTTTCAGGTATATCTTATGATTGTGAGAAAAGGTGTATGGAAGCAGAAAATAATGGTTGAGAAAATATAAAGTAGTCCGAACAGGAATAAAGAAGGGATTATAATAATAATGGATAAATTATTAGACTTAACAAGAGACTTTGATGCAGCGAAAGCTGCTTTTGAAGCATATCTGGATGAATATGACAGAGCGGATGATAAGATTCATCTGAAAATCGTGCATACTTATGGAGTGGTTGATGCAGCAGAGGACATTGCCCGCCGTATGGGGCTGGGTGAGGAAGATGTACAGCTGGCTAAGGTAATCGGATTGCTCCATGATATTGGAAGATTTGAACAGATTAAGCGATTTGACAGCTTTGAACCGGGAACCATGGAGCATGCAGCATATGGGGCACAGATTCTGTTCGGACCGGAGAAAATGATCCGCAGATTTGTGAAGGATGACAGGTTTGACAGTCTGATCTGCACTGCGATTGAGAAGCACAGTGATTTCAAACTGGAAGGGATTGCGGACGAGAGAACCCTGCTTCATGCAAAATTAATCCGTGATGCAGACAAGCTGGATAATTGCAGGGTAAAGCTGGAAGAGCCAATGGAAACACTTCTGGGAGTGGATGAGAAGGGTGTTGGTGAAGGAGTAATCGCACCAAAGGTATGGGAGTCCTGTATGGCAAAGGAATCTGTATTATCTTCAGACAGAGTTTCAAAAGTGGACTACTGGATTTCCTATATTGCTCAGTATTATGACATCAATTTCCCGGAAACCTATGAGATCATGCGTGAACATGATTATGTGAAAAGAATCATGGACAGGGTTCCTTATGCATTGCCGAAAACACAGGAAAAGATGGATATTCTGGCAGCAGAGATGGAGGAATATATGGATGAGAGAATTCGAAACAAAAAATAATCAGGAGAAATTCACCTGCGGAGAATTCGAATATCAGGTCATAAGAAGTGCCAGAAAAACCATGACTCTGGAGGTTCGCAGGGATGGAAACGTAATCGTTCGCGCACCTCTCCGTACAGGTCTGCCGAGGATCAAAAGATTTGTAAACCAGAAGCAGGAGTGGGTTCTGGGATGTCTGGAACGGACAAAAGAATACCGGGAACAGAAGCCGCTGAGCGCAGATCTGAGCGAATCGAAACGAAATGTCTATATACGAAAAGCAAAAGAAACGATTACCAAAAGAGTTTCTTATTTTGCCAGACTCATGGGCGTTTCTTACCGCAATATCACCATCAGAGAACAGAAAACAAGATGGGGAAGCTGCAGCAGTGAGAAGAATCTGAACTTTAACTGGAAACTGATACTGGCACCTCCGGAAGTGCTGGATTATGTAGTGGTACATGAACTCTGCCATCTGAAGGAAATGAATCATTCGAAGGCATTCTGGGACGAGGTCGGGAAAGTAATGCCGGAGTATGAGACGTACAAGTTGTGGCTGAAAGAAAACGGATGGAAGTTATAAATATATCTTTGGGTGTTGATATTTTATAACTCTTGAAAAAAATACTTTGATGTGAATTTAAGGGGATAAATGTTAATGAAAATGATAGCTGATCTGCACATTCATTCCAGATTTTCCATGGCGACAAGCAAAGAGGGCACGCCTGAAAATCTGGATTTCTGGGCGAGAAAGAAAGGAATTTCACTGATTGGAACAGGTGATTTCACGCATCCGGTATGGAGAGAAGAACTGAAGGAGAGACTTGTTTCAGAGGGAAACGGCCTGTACCGCCTCAGAGATGCATATGTAAAAGAAGAAAGCCGGAAGTTCCCGGGAGAAGGAACACGTTTTGTTGTCTCCGGGGAAATCAGTTCTATTTATAAGAAAAATGGAAAGACCAGAAAAGTACACAATGTAATCCTGCTTCCCAGTCTGGAGGCAGCAGATGCCATGGCACAGCGTCTGGAAAAAATCGGAAATATTCACTCAGATGGTCGTCCGATTCTTGGTCTGGACAGTCATGATCTTCTGGAAATGATGCTGGATGTATGCCCGGAAGGAATTCTGATTCCGGCTCATATCTGGACACCGCATTTCTCTGTATTAGGTGCGAAATCAGGATTTGATTCTGTAGAGGAATGTTTCGAGGAACTGGCACCGTATATACATGCACTGGAAACAGGGCTTTCCTCTGACCCGGCTATGAACTGGAGAATTTCCAAACTGGACCGCTATCAGCTTGTATCCAATTCAGATGCACATTCCCCGTCTAAGCTGGGGCGCGAGGCGAATCTGTTGGATATTGACTGTTCCTATGAAGGACTTTATCGGGCAATCCAGACTGGCGAAGGGCTGGAAGGAACAGTAGAATTTTTTCCTGAAGAGGGGAAATATCATTTTGATGGTCACAGAAAATGCGGTGTATCATTAAGCCCGGTGGAAGCAGAACGGCTTGGAGGAATCTGCCCTGTCTGCGGAAAGAAGCTGACCATGGGCGTAGATCACAGAGTAGAACAGCTTGCAGACAGAGCGGAAGGTTTTGTAAAAGAAGACGGCAAAAAATATGAAAGTCTTGTACCTCTGCCGGAAGTAATCTCTGCATGTATGGGATATTCCACTGCAAGTAAGAAAGTACAGGGATGTTTTGAACAGATGTTGCAGACACTGGGAACAGAATTTGACATTCTGAGAAATGTACCGGCAGAAGATATCAAATCCTGCGCAGGAGAACGGATTGCAGAAGGAATTGAGAATGTAAGAACCGGAAATGTGAAAAGAATCCCGGGGTATGACGGGGAATATGGAAAGATTGAACTGTTTAATGAAAATTGAAATAGCGTAATGAATTGCATATAGTTGTATATAAAGTTTATGAAGTATTTTAGTTCTTTATAAGAAAGTACGGATGACTTATTTTGGGATTGGAAATTTGTCAGAAGAAAATGATTAGCGAGGAAATGACATATGAAGAAAGTAGGAATTATCTCAGATACTCACGGCCTGCTCAGGCCGGAAATTCTGAAAATCTTAAAAGACTGCGACTGCATTCTCCACGCAGGTGACGTAAACAAACCGGAAATCCTGGATACACTTCGTATGATGGGTTCCATTTATGTAGTTCGCGGAAACAACGACAAAGACTGGGCAGAGGGAATTGCAAAAACCTTACATTTCACCATTGAAGGCGTAAGATTTTTCATGACTCATAATAAGAAAGGTGTAGACTGGAATTTAAAAGACACACAGGTAGTAATCTTCGGACACACCCATAAATATTTCGAAAAAATAATAGACAACCGCCTATGGCTAAATCCGGGAAGCTGCGGCCCAAGGCGCTTTGACCAGGAAATCACCATGGCAGTAATGACAGTTGACAATGGAACTTATCAGTGGGAAAAAATTGCCATGATCCCTGAAAAGTAAGTTTACCACTGACCGATATGTGGTATATAAATGGTCGGGTTGAAAGTTTGGTCCTTCGCCATAAGGCGAGGGACTTTTTTCTGGTGTGCCAAGCATGGCACTAATCTAGTCAGTGAAAGTCTGACCACGGGTATTTACCGCCAAGTGTAGCGAAGCGCAAGTTGGTGTCAGTAATGTCATGGATGAAGGAAGCGCATAGCAAAGTTCTTGAGCCTACGTATAGAAACTTGATAAGGCAATGAGGTGGGTAAGGTTGCTAGACAAACTGAAGCCCTAAGGGTAAATAAGAAATCCTCTGACAGAGCAACGACGCAAAGGAAAATGAAGACAGAAAAATATAAGAAACTGTCCCGGATCAGAAACGGAGTGGAAACAATCCCATCCATCCTGCGGAGGAAATACCAGATAGACCATATGCTGGTAAGAGGGCTTCTCCCCACCAAGCTCCGTTTTGGGATAAAACTGGCAGCCTTGAACTTTAAGAAGCTGTTTGGATATCTGAACAGTGTGGATCAGTGCGCCTTAATTCCCCAAATCAGCTAACAGAGCAGAAATAGTGGTGCGTTTTCTTACCCCAAAACAGAGCCAACAGCGGATATTTGTTGTTTTATATGAAATTTTCAAGGAACATAGATTTCTATGGGCGATAATTATTATGTTTTGACACCCATATCATATTTTTAAAAATCATTCATGAAACAACCCTGTGCATAAAATTTCAAGTATTGACAAAAAAATACCAGTAACCACAAGGGTTGCTGGCTATATATTAAATGTTAAAGTGTCAAACTCAGGAGACGTACTTTGTTTTGGCGATTCAAGTACATGGGGATATAATCCGAAGGATGGCAGCCGTTTTCCGTGAGGAGTGAGATGGACGAGCGCCCTGCAGGAGCAGTTAAAAGATCAGGCAAAACAGTTCGCACCTGACAGTAAAAACCTGCTGATCTCTCCAATCTTTCTTGAGAACGGGTCTGGGAAAAAGGATTTAATCAGGAATTTTCGCCGGAATTCGTAGAAGTCGCCAAAAAGCTGTGAGATGTTTATGAGAAGATCGCAGAACAGTACGGAACAGACTTCTTCCGGGCGGCATACTATGTATAGAGTAGCGAAGAAGATCAGGAGCATATGAATGCAGAAGGACATAGAGTATTCGCGGGAGTGGTGGCAGAACATCTGAAAAGTACGTAATGAGTTGGAAAGCAGGAAAAATGTCCTTTACTTTTTTTACTGAACTTGATATAAAGAAGATGAATAGATTTTGCATTCCCATAGAGAAAGAAGTGGAAATTGTATACAAAATATATCAGCGAGATTTTACAGGAACTTCAGGAATGCCTGAGCAGCGGATCAACTGCGGAATTTGCCATGATAGGTCAGCTTATAGATCAGGCCGAAAAGATATTTGTAGCCGGTATGGGAAGAACTGGATATGTAATGAAGGGGTTTACCATGCGGCTTGAGCAAGCCGGATATGAAGCTTATTGGATCGGTGATACGAATACCCCCGCAGCAGGAAAGGGGGATTTACTTATTCTTGGAAGCGGAAGTGGCGAGACGGAAACACTTAAGGTGTATGCAAAAAAGGCAAAAGAACTACAGATACCAATTATTGTGTTTACGACATGCAGGGAATCGTCATTGCATGCAGACGCAGCTGTTGCAGTTGTGATTAATGCAGATGCGAAGTTTAAAGAGGATACAGAGAAAAAATCTGTTCAGCCAATGGGATCACTGTTTGAGGAGGCTTTGTTTATCAGCCTTGAGGCACTTGTGATCCAGTTGATGGAAAAAAGGGGAATATCGGAAAAAGAACTGAAAAAAAGACATGCGAATTTTGAATGAAAAAGTTCGGAAGATGTGTAAAACATCTGTCGAACTTTCTCGTATATAAATTCCTGTATTGTTATTCAAAGTGAAGAAGTGAAGTGTTATTTCGAAGTAAAGTTTTCAAAATGAAGTGGAAAAATTAAAAAACTATACAAATATAACAAACAAACAAAGAATTAAATGGATAAAGATAGTGTATATAGTGCAAAATGATGAAAAAAATATGCAAAATTTACTCCATAATTTTAATATGATATTCTAATTATGAAGTAAGAATTCAATAACTTACTGAAAATGTGGAGGAAAAAGTATGAATGAAATAATGGTGCGCATCAGATTTCAACTCCCATCTCTTCCGCGGGCAGAAAAGGTTGTGGCAGAAGCATTGCTGGAAAATCCGGAAGCAATTGCCAATTTTACACTGTCAGGTTTGGCTCATGAAACAGGAAGCAGTGATGCTTCGATTGTCAGATTTTGTAAAAGAATGGGGTACAGCGGGTACACAGAATTCAAACAGGCATTTTTATCAGCAGCAAATGAAGAAAGTTCAGAACGTCCTGAAAAAATAGAAGCGCAGGACGATATGGTGACAATACTGAAAAAAGTATTTCACAGCAATATGCAGACACTGACAGATACATTGTCATTGGTAACTCCAAATTACGAAAAAGCATTAAACGCTATGGCAAATGCAAAATCTATTCATTTTTTCGGTGTTGGAGACGCCTATGCAGTGTGTCAGCTGACGGATACGAAAATCAGCCGAATGGGTATTAACTGTTCTGCTTACAGTGATGTCATGATGCAGTTAATGACGGCAGCAAATTTAAAACCTGTAGATGTGGCATTTGCCGTATCCTATGAAGGCAGGTCAAGAAATGTGGTGCAGGCAATGCGTATTGCAAAAGAACAGGGTGCAACTACGATATGTATTACTAAAATGAACAAGTCTCCGTTATTAAAAGTGACTGACATCCCACTGTTTATTTCAACCAGTGATCTGACTTGCGGAAGAGACAAAGTGGCACGGCGTGTGGCAGATCAGGCCATACTGGATGCCTTGTTTCTTGGAATGACTTTGAGAAAAGGAAAAGAATACAACAAGCATATGCGAATGGTGCAAAATGCAATTGATTTAAACAAACTATGAGATCAGGAGGGATTTATGATGAACAAAAATGTAGTATCAAGATTGTTATGTGCAGGTCTTTCAGTAAGTATGATGTTATCTATGGGATCAGTAGTATTTGCAGATGATGACTGGACCATTGATGTAGAAGCGATGAAAGAAGAAGCTGCTGCAAAAGACAACAAAGATATTAAACTGGCATATGTGAGTATGAATCTTGCGAATCCATGGAATGCAATGGTAAAGAAGGGATTCGAGGCAGGATGCGAGGATCTTGGTGTTACTTATCAGGTTATTGATTCGGAATACAATGTTGACACACAGTTAAATGCACTGGAAAGTCTGGTAAATGATGGTTACAGCGGATTTACCTTTACTCCGATTGATACACAGGCAACTCTGGAAATTGTAGATAAAGCTAACGAAAGCGGCATTGCAACTGCATGCATTGCTCAGACACAGGAAAATGTAAAGCTCAGTTATACGTTGGACGAGTATGATTATGGACATACCATCGGAGAACAGGCGGCAGAATGGATTAAAGATACACTGGATGGAAAAGCACAGGTATGTATCATTTCACAGGACAATGTAGAGTCCGTTATTCCACGTGGTGATGGTGTGGAAGAAGCGTTAAAAGAGATCTGCCCGGACGTTGAGATTGTTGCAAGACAGGCTGGAGATACGCTGGAAAGCGGTATGAAGATTGTAGAATCCGTTCTGGCACAGTATCCGGATCTGAACGTTGTAGTTGGAACCAATGATTCCGGTGCAATCGGCGGATATCAGGCAATGGTAAATGACGGAAAAGAAGGAGAAAAATATGCTGTATTTTCCGGAGATGCAACAGATGAAGCTCTGACTTACATTGCAGAAGAAGACAGCATCTACCGGGGAACTGTAGATTTATTCCCATATAAGGGTGGTTATGAATCAGCATTTTACTTATATAAATACGCAACAGAAGGTATCCCGGAAGAACAGGAAACCGTATATCTTCCATATGTGAAGGTACCAAAGGCTGACGTGCTGGACGGAACCTATGAGTGGGATGGAAAATAAAAAGTAAAAAAAGATATATCCGGAGAAGGGGAAATGCCAGAGCGCATACCCCTTTCTCTTTAAAAAAGAGGAGACGCAAATGAACGATATAATATTGAAAGTAGATCATTTGTCCAAATATTTTGCATTAGTGAAAGCGTTAGATGATATCTCTTTTGATGTGCGAAGAGGAGAGGTTCATGCGCTCTGTGGAGAAAATGGAGCAGGCAAGTCAACATTTATAAAATTACTGACGGGTGCCTATGAACCTACAAAAGGAACAATTGAATTTGAACATAAGGTGTATGAAAAAATGACACCGAAGTTATCCATGGATTTGGGAATATCGGTTATCTATCAGGAGTTCAGTCTGATTCCATATCTGACAGTTGCAGAGAACATTTTTTATGGAAGAGAAATTCAGAAATATGGAATCAGAAACATAAAAGAAATGAATCAGCGTGCGGAAGAACTGTGTAAGGAAATGGGCGTTGATCTGGATGTAAAAACAAAAGTATGTGAACTGGGAGTGGCTTATCAGCAGATTGTGGAAATTATGAAAGCTGTATCGAAAAATGCCAGGTTTATTATCATGGATGAACCAACAGCACCACTGACCATCAATGAAACAAAGATTTTTTTTGACATCATTGAAAAACTCAGAGAAAAGAGAGTTACTATTATTTTTATATCGCACAGATTGGAGGAAGTATTTGAACTATGTGATCGCGTGACGGTATTTTGTGATGGAAGATATATTGTTACTAAAGATGTAAAAGATGTAACCAAGCAGCAGCTGATCTCTTATATGGTAGGACGTGAACTGACGGAATCCTACCCTGTGAATATCGCTGGAAAAGGGGAAGTGCTGCTGGAAGCAGATCATTTGACCAATAAGAGAATAAAAGAGATCAGTTTTCAGTTGAGAAAAGGAGAAATACTGGGATTTGGAGGACTGGTTGGAGCAGGACGTACGGAGGTGGCAAGAGCCATATATGGTGCCGATCGGATACTTTCCGGGAGACTGAAAAAGAATGGAGAAACTTTCTGCCCGGCAAACCCGAGAGATGGTCTGAAGCATGGAATTGGTCTGATACCGGAAGACCGCAAGAGGCAGGGTTTGATTCTGGGAATGTCAGTAAAGGAGAACACTGTTTTCAGCATCTATGATAAATGTACAAATACGGGAGTCATACAGAAATCAAAAGTAGAAAGTCTTGTGGATGATTATATAAAAGAATTAAAAATAAAAACACCAAACAGGGAACAGATTGCGAAGAATCTGTCTGGCGGAAACCAACAGAAAATTGTTCTGGCAAAAATGCTGGCAACAAACTGCGATGTGCTGATTTTTGACGAACCTACCCGCGGAATTGATGTGGGCGCGAAACAGGAGATCTATGCATTGATGACAGAACTGGCAAAACAGGGAAAAGGAATCATCATGATCAGCAGTGAAATGCCGGAATTGATAGGCATGTCAGACCGGATTCTGGTAATGAGCCATGGAAAAATTGTAGGAGAACTGGAAAGAACAGAGTACACACAGGAAAGAATTCTGGAATTTGCGTCTACAGAGAAAGAAGGAGTAGAGGAACATGAGTAAGAAAAATGATGTATTAACAAAAATGCTGGACTATGGAATCCTGATGGTTCTGATAATTCTGATTATCTTTTTTTCTGTTGCATCCAGCAATTTTCTCAGCATTAATACCTGTATGACAATTTTAAAACAGGTGTCCATTACCGGAATTACATCAGTGGGAATGTGTTATGTAATTCTTACGGGAGGAATTGATTTATCAGTTGGTTCCATTGCGGGTCTGAGTGCGGTAATAGCAGCACTTGTAATGCAGGCGGGAGCACCGGGAGTAATAGGATCTCTTGTTGCTTTACTGGTTGCGCTTGCAGTAGGAGCGCTCAATGGATTTTGTGTGACAAAGTTAAATATGCCGGCATTGATTGCAACACTGGGTACTCAGACAGCATTAAGAGGACTGGCATATATCGTTACAGATGGATTACCGGTTCACAGTTTCAGTAAAACATATGGTAATTTCGCAAAAACATCCATAGCCGGAATTCCACTTATGGTAATTCTGATGCTGCTGGTATTTCTGGTTGGAAAGTTTATTTTGGAAAGAACCACATTTGGACGTTATGTATACGGTGTTGGGGGAAATGAAGAAGCATCCCATCTTTCCGGTGTAAATGTCATGAGAGTAAAACTGATTGTATATGCTTTTGCCGGATTTTTATCAGGTATTGCAGGACTGGTATTACTTTCCAGAACCAGCAGCGGCCAGCCATCTGCCGGAGACGGATATGAAATGGATGCGATTACGGCAGTAGTTCTTGGCGGCGTAAGTCTGTCAGGAGGCGAGGGAAGAATTAATCAGGTAATGATCGGTGTAGTTCTGATGGGAGTGTTATCAACCGGGATGATTATGTGTGGCATCAATGACTATGTACAGAAACTGGTAAAAGGTATTGTTCTGATTCTGGCGGTTGCATTTATGGAATTTTCCGGAAAAGTAAGGAATCAGAGAATGGTTCAGAAATAGGAGGGGTGATATTGAAAAAATATACCATCGGAATTGATTTTGGAACATTGTCAGGAAGATGCCTTCTGGCAGATGTAGAGACTGGTGAGGAAATAGCCACCAGTGTGCTGGAATACAGGCACAGAGTAATGAGTGAGACTTTGCCGGATGGTACCAGACTTGGAGTAGACTGGCATTTGCAGCATCCTGGAGATTATCTGGATGTATTGAGGATCACCATAAGAGATGTAATAAAACAGGCGGAGATTAGGCCGGAACAGGTGATTGGAATCGGGATCGATACAACCGGCTGTACAATTTTGCCAATAAAAAAGGACGGAACGCCACTTTGTTTTCTGGAAAGATGGAAAGGCAGTCCCAATGCTTATGTGAAGCTGTGGAAACATCATGCTGCACAACCCTATGCAGATAAAATGACAGAGACAGCACTGGCGAGAAATGAAAAATTTATTCAGCGTTACGGTGGGAAAATATCCAGTGAATGGATGTTTCCAAAAATATGGCAGGTATTGGATGAAAGTCCGGAGATCTATGAAGATACGGATGCATTTCTTGAAGTGACAGACTGGATTGTGATGCAGCTGACAGGAAAACTGATTCGAAACAGCTGCGCTGCCGGCGCAAAAGCCTGCTGGCATAAAAAGGATGGATATCCGTCTTCGGATTATTTTAAAGCGCTGGATCCGAGACTGGAACATGTAATAGAGGAAAAAATCTGGGGACCGGTGCAGTCTATTGGCACCAGGGCAGGAGTTTTGAAAAAAACAAGTGCAGAACTCACCGGTATTCCGGAGGGAACACCGGTGGCAGTGGGGCATTTTGATGCTCACGGTGCAACTGTGGGAGCAAAAGTAACAGGTCCGGGACGTATGTTGATTATGATGGGAACCAGCAGTTGTCATGAACTGATGTGTACAGAAGAAAAAATGGTGCCGGGAATCTGCGGTTATGTGGAAGATGGAATTGTACCTGGGTATTTTGGATATGAGGCAGGACAGAGCTGTGTAGGAGATCATTTCGCATGGCTGACAGAGAATTTTCTCTCGGCGTCTTATGAAAAAGCAGCAAATGAACAGGGAATCCATATTTATGAATATTTAAACAAACTGGCCGCAAAGAAAAAAGTGGGGGAAACGGGACTTCTGGCATTGGATTGGTGGAATGGAAACAGAAGTGTTCTGGTAGATGGAAGCCTGTCCGGAATGATGCTGGGATTTACATTAAATACCAGAATAGAAGACATGTACCGGACATTGATAGAAGCAACTGCGTTTGGTACAAGAAAGATCATTGAAACATTTGTGGAATATGAGATTCCAGTGGATGAGATTATTGTGGCAGGGGGAATTGCTCAGAAGAATCCGTTTATGATGCAGATTTATGCAGATGTAACGGGACGGCCGATCAGAATTGCCGGTTCCAGACAGAACGCAGCATTATCTTCCTGTATCTGGGGAGCGTTGGCAGCAGGAAAGGAAGCCGGTGGCTATGACAGTGTAGACGAAGCGGCAGAACGGATGGGAAATCTTCAAGATAAGACGTATTTTCCAAATGTTGAAAATAAAAAAGAATACGACAGATTATACAGAGAATACGAACTGGTGCATGACTATTTTGGCAGAGGACAGAATGATGTTATGAAGCGGCTGAAAAAGCGCATGAATCAGTGTATTCAGGAAACGGAGGAAAAATGATATGTTAGAGAAATTGAAGCAGAAAGTACTGGAAGCCAATCTGGATCTGGTAACAAAACAGTTAGTGATTTCCACATGGGGAAATGTTTCGGGTTATGATCCGGAGACAGAGCTGGTAGTAATCAAGGCAAGCGGTGTCCATTATGATGTGATGAAGCAGGAGCATATGACAGTAGTAGATCTGGATGGAAAGGTAGTAGAAGGGGAATATACACCATCCACGGACACTGCAACTCATGTAGCGCTGTATAAGGCATTTGCAAAGTACGGAATCAGGGGAATTGTGCATACACACTCCCAGTATGCAACGATGTGGGCACAGTTTGGCAAGGATATACCTGCTTACGGAACAACGCACTGTGACTATTTTTATGGTGATATTCCATGTACGAGATTGATGACTCCGGAGGAAATTGCCGGAGAATATGAAAAGAATACCGGGGATGTCATTCTGGAAAGATTTGCAGAACTGGATTGCAGAAAAATGAATGCAGTTCTGGTACATAGTCATGGACCGTTTGTGTGGGGGACTTCACCAAAGGCAGCAGTATTAAATAGCCAGGTTTTAGAATATATTTCTAAAATGGCATATTGCAACTATACGATATCGGACGGAAAGCTTTCCAGAATACAGGAAGAACTGAAAAATAAGCATTACAACAGGAAATTTGGAGAAGACGCATACTATGGACAGGGTAAAAAATAAAACAGGCTTTGACAGTGTAAAAACAGTATTACAAAAAGAAGCGGCAGAAATACAGAAACTGGCAGATCATTTGAATCAGGATGATGTGAACCAAATGCTGTTACTGTTAAATGAATGCAATGGAAAAGTAATTACCTGTGGATGTGGAACTTCCGGGGCTGCAGCAAAAAAAATAGCTCATACGTTGAACTGCATTAACAGACCTGCATTTTTCCTTTCTCCTTCCGATGCATTACATGGAGGTATGGGAGTACTACAGAAAGATGATTTGATCATTTTCTTCTCCAAGGGTGGGCATACAGTGGAACTTGAATCGATGATAGACAGTTGCAAAAAGAAGGGGATCAGGACGGTACTGGTTACGGAGACGGAGGAAAGTAATCTGGCACAGAAAAGCGACTTTTTATTAAAGATAAAGATTGACAGAGAGCCAGATGCTTTCAACATGCTTGCAACTGCAAGTACCCTGGCTGTAATTGCATTATTTGACGCAATGTCCATTACTCTGGCAAATCATAATGGATATACGAAAGAAGAATTTCTTGTGATCCATCCGGGCGGAGAAGTGGGAGAAAGACTTTTCGCACAGACAGGAAATTAAAGAAGGGAGAGAACAATATGGCAAAATTGTCGCTTTCCCTGTTCGCAGCAGATATTCTGCAAATGAATGAGGAGCTGCAGCAGACAAAACGTTCAGAAATTACATCATTTCATGTGGATATTATGGATGGACATTTTGTACCATTATTTGGATTGAATCCAGTCTGGCTGAAACAGATAAAAAAAGTCTATTCCATTGATCAGGATTTCCATTTTATGGCATATATGACAAAAGAAATGCTGGAGCCTTATTTTTCACTGGAACCGGTAGGAATCACCATTCATCTGGAAGCAGGGAAGAAAAAAGAAAATCTGGAAATACTTCAGCAAATAAAAGAAAAAGGTATACGTGCCGGAATTGCCATATCACCGGAAAGTGAATGGGAAGAAATAAAGCCCTATCTGGACGAGGCAGAAGAAATACTGGTAATGAGTACCGTACCAGGAAGAGAAGGATCTGTATTTATAGAGAGTACATACGAAAAGATCAGGTGTATCAAACATCTGATAACAGAACAAAAGAGAAACACAATGTTAAGTGTGGACGGTGGGCTGAATCTGGAAAGAGCATTGGACTGTATCAGAAACGGTGCAGACCGAATCATTATGGGGCGGGCTTTTTTTGGTAGTAACCAGAAGAAAGAGCTTGTAAAAGAAATCGTGGAGGCATAAATGTCAGGAGACAGAGGAACGCAAAAATCTCTGTCTCCTGATGCTTATTTTTCCGTTTCGGTTTTTGTCTCTGAGCCAAGTCTTCCGGCAAGGAAGATACTGGTCGGTCCATCAGCTCCGCTAATGATAGCTGTGGAGGTCGTATCATCGGCAGAAGTTTCTGCATTTTCTGTATCTACATCGTCTTCTGTCCGGACAGAATCCCAGCCGATATTGAATCCAGTCAGATTCCAGTTCTTATTGTGGGTTGCAAAAAGAAAGACCACGTCGTTATCTGTGGAATCATCGCTTTCCGGTGTAGCGGAAAATTCCGTTTTCTCTGTGGTGTTTTCAGAAGCACTTCCGTAGTATAATAGATGTCCATATCGGTAAGCTGAGTATCATATTCATCTGTTTCCGAATCAATTGCAGTTTCTATGATTGTCTGTGTGTTTTCATGATCCTGTGGCTTTGCTTTGGTATCGTCTGGTTTATTGGCGGCAAATACCGTCAGAGAAGAACACTGCAGAGCAGCACTTAAGCAAATAATTTCATGTTCATCGTAAAACTCCCTTCATGCATGAAAATTATTAGGCGTTTGCGAAATGCCAAACACCGCATAAATACGGCGTTTTTTTGTTGTTAAAATAAAATATCTCCTCAAGGTTTATGGTAAAAGAGAAAGCAAAAATTGTTCTTGATACTCCGGTCAGCCGTGAGGCAATCCGAAGAGCCTTAAAAAAAACAAACTTCGACCTTACAAAAACGACTACTGGTGCATCCCCCAAAAAGATGATGCCGAATTTATAGCATGTATGGAAGATGTCCTTGATGTATATGAACTCGCATACAATCCTGAAAGACCAGTTGTATGCATGGACGAAAAGCCTTACCAGTTACTGGGCGATGGAAGGAAACCACTGCCCATGCGTCCGGGTGACAATCAGAAAACAGATTCGGAATATGTCAGGAATGGTATCTGCAGCATATTTGCTTTTATCGAACCGCTTGGAGTCACTCATTATGTCAGCGTGCGAGAACATCGTACTGCCTTTGACTGGGCAGAAGAGATAAAATATCTCGTTGATGTCATGTATCCTGATGCAGAAAAAATAATTCTTGTTATGGATAACCTTAACACCCATAAACCGGCGTCCTTGTATAAAAGGTATCCAGCAGATGAGGCAAGACGGATTATCAAGCGTTTGGAAATTCTCTATACACCCAAACATGGAAACTGGCTTGACATTGCAGAAATAGAACGGAATGTAATGACCAGACAGTGTTTGTCACGAACGATTGAAAACATTGCAAGTCTTCGTGAAGAGTTAGCTGCGTGGGAAGTCGAGCGTAATAAAGTCGCAGCAAAAGTTAATTGGTAGTTCCGAACTGCTGATGCAAGAGTGAAGTTGAGTTCATTGTATCCTACGTTTACAACAGCTTCCGAATAGGAAGTTGTTGTAATGCTAAATATCAATGTGCCGGCACACTGGTGGCAGAACGGTTTAGTGACAGGGTTAAATACTTTTTTACACTGAATGAACCACAGTGCTTTGTGGGTCTTGGATTTCTGAATGGAGAACATGCACCAGGTCTGAAAGCACCTCTCAGGGACACTTTTGAAATGGCACATAATGCGATGAAAGCACATGGAAGAGCAGTTCAGATGCTCCGACAGTATGGAAAACAGCCGCTTATTATTGGTCATGCACCTACATGCGGGATGTGTTATCCTGAGACAGAAAAACCGGAGGATATTGAAGCAGCAAGACAGGCTATGTTTTCTATGCAGTCAGATGACAGAAACTGGACATGGTGTATCATGGTGGTCGGATCCGGTTCTGCTTGGACATTATCCGGAAGAGGGTATGAAACGTTATGAAGCATATCTTCCGCAGATCATGGATGAGGATATGAAGCTGATTTCGGAACCGATTGATGTTTACGGACAGAATATCTACAATGGGAGATGCGTTCGTATGGGAGCAGACGGAAAACCTGAAGATGTGAAACGTTATGAAGGTTTCCTGAAAACAGCAATTGACTGGCCGGTAACACCGGAGGTACTTTACTGGGGACCTAAATTCTTATACGAACGGTATCAGAAGCCGATGTACATTACGGAAAACGGTATTTTCAGTGGTTGCTGATGGATAATTTTGAATGGTCAAAAGGTTATTCGGAACGTTTCGGACTTATATATGTAGATTTCAGAAATCAGCAGCGGATTCTGAAAGATTCCGCATACTGGTATCGAGATGTAATACAGACGAATGGAGAAATGCTGTAAGAAAGTACAGAACAGAAAAAGACTTCTTTATCGGAAATTGGTTGTAATTTTCGAAAAGAGGTCTTTTCTTTGTTTCTTTTGCCAGTTTTTTCTTTTCTGTTTTGGCGGTTTTGTATAACTTAAAAAATTAAGTTGACTGGAAATTAAAAATTAAGTATACTGACAGAGAAAAGAAACGGAAAAATCCATCCAACACAACGGATGAAACAATTTTCGCAGAGACTGCATAACAGAAAGGAGCAGAAATGGCTGTTCAGTTTAATGAAGACAAGAAAATCTTCCGTCTGGATACGGAAACAAGTACTTACTTAATGGGATTAACTCCGGAGGGATATCTGGGACATATTTATTACGGAGACCGCTTATATAAAGCAGCAGAGAATTATATGCTGCGTATGGAGGAGCCACCGTATACACCATCTGTAAACAAAAGAGAGAAATCTTCTTTTCTGGACAGTTTTCCAATGGAATACCCGACCGGAGGAATCGGAGATTACCGTGAAAGCTGCCTGAATGTGCGCAATGAAGCTGGTCAGATGGGATGCGAAATCCACTATGTTTCCCACGAAATTTATAATGGGAAAAAAGCTCTCAAAGGACTTCCGGCATCTTTCGGTACAGAGGAAGAAGTACAGACTCTGGATATCCTCTGCGAAGACGAGATCCTGAGATTGCAGGTAGTGTTAAGCTATTCTGTATTTGAAAAAGAGAACGTGATCACCAGAAGTGTGAAATTAATTAATAAGGGTGATCAGAAGCTTAAAATTGAGAAAATCTACAGTGCATGTCTGGATATGGACAACGAGAACTTTGAGATGTTGACACTTCATGGTTCCTGGGCAAGAGAGCGTCACATTCAGCAGGGACCGCTCCGTTATGGAAAACAGATGGTATCCTCTACAAAAGGAGAATCCAGTCATCAGGAGCATCCCTTTGTGGCTCTGGTAACACCGGGAACCACTCAGCAGCAGGGCAAAGTTTACGGAATGCATTTCGTATATTCCGGGAACTTTATCGGACAGGCAGAGTTAAACCAGTTTGATTCTGTACGTACAGTTATGGGTATCAACAAAGAAGAATTTGGCTGGATCCTGAAAGCAGGAGAAGAGTTCCAGGCACCGGAAGTTGTTATGACTTATTCTCATGAAGGTCTGGGAGAAATGACCAGAAGCTATCATGATTTCTACAGAAACCACATGATCAGAAGTAAATATCTTCATAAGAAGAGACCAATCCTGATCAACAACTGGGAAGCTACTTACTTTGATTTTAACACTGATAAGCTGTTAGATATCGCAAGAGAAGCGAAGTCCTGCGGTATTGAGATGCTGGTTATGGATGACGGCTGGTTTGGCGTGAGAAACAGCGATAACTGTTCTCTTGGCGACTGGAAGGTCAACACAGATAAGATCACAGGTGGTCTGAAACATCTGGTAGATGAAGTAAATAAGATCGGTCTTGAGTTTGGTATCTGGTTTGAGCCGGAGATGATTTCTCCCAACTCTGATCTTTACAGGGCGCATCCGGAATGGGCAATCCAGATTCCGGGAAGAGAAGCAACACAGAGCAGACAACAGTACGTCCTTGATCTTTCCAGATCAGAAGTACTGGATTATGTATATGAGAGCGTGGCTTCTATCTTAAGAAGTGCCAATATTGCTTATGTGAAATGGGACATGAATCGTCAGTTAAGTGACCTGGGAAGCACTTATCTGGGAGCGGAAGAGCAGCAGGAACTTTTCCATCGTTATGTTCTGGGCGTTTATGCACTGCAGGAGAGACTGGTTACAGAATTTCCTGATCTTCTTTTGGAAAACTGTTCCGGAGGTGGTGCACGTTTCGACCCGGGTATGTTATACTATAGTCCACAGATCTGGTGTTCTGATGACACAGATGCCATCGAGCGTCTGATGATCCAGGAAGGAACTTCCCTGATTTATCCGCTGTCCACCATGGGTGCTCACGTCAGCGACTGCCCGAACCATACAGTTGGCAGGGTAACACCTTTTGAGACAAGGGGGCATGTGGCACTGGCAGGTACTTTTGGATACGAACTGGATGTGACAAAGATTCCGGAAGAAGACAGAAAGATGATTCCGGAGCAGACAAAGATGTACCACAAATATCATGAACTGGTACGTGAGGGTGACTACTACAGAATTGCTTCCTACAGAGAGAATCATCTGTATGATTGCTGGGCAGTAGCGGCCAAGGATAAGAGAGAAGTTCTGGTAACTTATGTGCATGTACTCAGCACACCCAATGCCCACAGCAGAAGAATCTTCCTGCAGGGATTTGATCCGGAGGCTGTTTATGCACTTGAAGGGACAGAGGAGAAATATACAGGTGAAATGCTGATGAAGTGTGGATTCCTTGTAAAAGGATTCTGGGGAGATTTCAGGAGTAAGCTGTATCATTTTATGAAAGTAAACGAGTAAGAACTGGAAAATACTGTTTGAACACAGGTCGCGAAGCGACTGCGTTCATGAGCAAGTAGCGAAGCGGATTGCGAATGTCCGCTTTACGTTTGATCGTATTGGGACGAGAAAGTCATGAGTGCAAATGTTTTCCCGTTACAGAACATTTTACTTAACCGTGCAGTATGAGAAACAGTAAATAAAAACAAGAAAGGAAATGTAATGGGATGGGGAAAGTAAGAATGGCAGATATTGCCGCAAAGGTAGGAGTCAGTACAGTAACTGTCCACAATGCTCTGGCCGGCAATAAGGGTGTCAGTGATGAGATGAGGGAGAAAATCCAAAAGGTGGCAGATGAGCTGGGGTATCATCAGATGACTGCAGCAGCCAAGCGTGAACGCAACAAAGGCGGTCTGCGAAATATCGGAGTTATCATTTCTGAAAAATATCTGGCTGCATATACTACATTTTACTGGAAAATGTATCAGGAGCTTGCAATGGTTGCTACTGATAAGAACTGTATGGCAGCAGTGGAAATCCTGAAGCAGGATATGGAGGAGAATTTTATCCTTCCGAGAATTCAGGAAGAACATACCGTAGATGCTATGATCGTGATGGGAGAAATCAGTAGGGAATACATTCATTTTATGAAGAAACATACTGATGTGCCGGTAATATTTCTGGATTTCTATGACAAAGAGCTAGCTAAAGATGCGGTTATTGCGGATAATTTCTATGGAATGTATCTGATGACAGGATATCTGTTTGAACAGGGATTTACGAAGATGGCGTATGTTGGTTCTGTTCATGCAACCAGCAGTATTATGGATCGTTACTGTGGTTTTTATAAAGCGCAGTTAGAACATGGGCTGGTTCTTCCGGAGGAATGGCTGATCGAAGACCGTGATGAAAAAGGTTCTATGAATATTAAGCTGCCACAGCATATGCCGGAAGCGTTTGTATGCAATTGTGACCTTGCTGCCGGAATGCTGATCCAGGAACTGGAGAAACAAGGGTATCGTGTACCGGAGGATATTTCTGTAGTCGGTTTCGATAATTATCTGTATCCTGGCTTTACGGATAAAAATATCACCAGCTACGAGGTAAATATTCAGGTAATGGTAAAAGTAGCACTGGAAAAGGCATTGAAACAGATTAAGAACCCGGATTCAGGACGAGGCTTGAGTATTGTTTCGGGAAAGATTGTAGAAAAGGAAAGTGTACGAAAAAGCTGTAGAGAAAGTTGAAAAAACTAAAGACAAAATTAAATATAGGAATATGAAACATAAAAAATAAGCTGTTAAAGATTAAACGTTAATAATTGCGACTCACAGGAAAATCAAGAAAATTGGTTTGACTGTGAGTTTTTTGTTGTGAAAATATACAAAAACGGAACTTAAATATTTCGTGGTATTAACAAAATTAATTATTTAAGTATTTTGTACTTGATATTTAAGCTAATTATGGTAAGATTAAATCAACTTAAACGTAAGGCGAAGTTAACAAGGAGTTTCGCAGAATACCCGAGAGTCTGCAAGCTCAAAATCGAAAGGAGAGAAAACATGAAAACAAGAATGTTAAGAAAAGCTGTTGCGACAACAGTAGCTGCAACAATGGTTTTATCTGTTCCGGTTTATGCAAAAGAGGATGAGAAGGTAACAATTGACCAGATCGAACTTGGAAAAGATTACACAGATATCAAAGCTGACCTGAAATTCCTTACCCACAAGACAGATGTTGTGGATACTGTATTCAAAGGATATGTGGAAGAGTTCCAGAAGCTGTATCCGAATGTAAATATTGAATATGAAGGAATCACAGATTATGCAAATGATGTTACCATGCGTCTTTCAACAGGAGACTGGGGAGACATCTGTATGGTTCCTACTACAGTAGATAAAGATGAACTGGAAAATTATTTTGTAAGTTTCGGAGATAAAGGTTCCCTTTCAAAGATCTATGAAAGTAACATGTTGAACAATTTTGCATTCGGTGATCAGGTTTATGGTGTTCCGTCCATGGCGAATGTACAGGGAATTGTTTACAACAAGGCAGTGTTTAAAGAAGCAGGAATTACAGAGCTTCCCAAAACACCGGATGAGTTCCTTGATGATCTTCAGAAAATCAAAGATAACACAGACGCGATCCCAATGTATACAAACTTTGCAGCAGGATGGACTATGACAGCATGGGATTCCTACATTGACGGCGGTGCAACAGGTGATCCGGATTTCGTAAACAACGTACTCTGTAAAGGAAAAGATCCATTCTCTGACAGAGGAGACGGAACTGGCCCATATGCTGTTTACAATACACTTTATGAAGCTGTAAGCAGAGGCCTTACAGAGGATGACCCGACAACAACTGACTGGGAAGGAAGCAAAGGTATGCTTAACAATGGTCAGATCGGATGTATGGCACTTGGTTCCTGGTCTGTAACACAGATGCAGCAGGCAGGTGATCATGCAGATGATATCGGATATATGACATTCCCGATCACAGTAGATGGCAAACAGTATGCAGCAGCAGGCCCTGACTACTGTTACGGAATTAACTGCAACAGCTCTGAAGATCAGCAGATCGCAGCAATGTGTTATATAAAATGGCTGGTAGAAGAATCTGGATATTCCCAGAGTGAAGGTGGCCTTTCTATTGTAACAGGCAGTGAATATCCTGAAGCTTTAAAGGATATGGAAGGTGTAGAGCTTGTTGTTAACAATCCTGCTCCGGAAGGGGAAGAGAATTTATGGAATGATATCAACAATGATTCTGAGCTTGGTATTAATGTATCCGGTGCTGTTCCTACTGAAGTTGTAGAGTCTGCAGTTACAGGAGAAAAGACAATGGATGATCTGGTACAGGAATGGAATGAACAGTGGACATCCGCACAGGAAAATAACGGAATTACATTTGAATAAATACCTGTGATCCTTTACAGGAGGTTTTGGAAACATTACAAAAGGCAGGGTGAAAGATCCCTGCCCTTTCTTTAGGAGAAAGGAGAGAAATTCATGAAACAGAAGAATGGATTTGTTCGCTGGATACAATCAGGAAAAGTAAACCGTAATCTCTGTATTTTTACATTTATGCTGGTACCACTGCTCCTGCTTATTGTATTTACCTATATTCCATTTGGAAAAATGGTACAGTTCAGTTTTTATGATATGAAATATATCGGAGCACGTAAATTTGTAGGCTGGAAAAACTATATTGATGTGTTTACCAGAGATGACTGTTTCCGGGCTTTGAAAATCAGTATTTACTACATATTTGCCTCTTTTATCCAGTTGGGACTTGCCCTTTATTTTGCAACTATTCTGAGTTTCAAAACAAAATGCAGCGGTTTATTCAAAGGATTTATGTTTTTCCCATACCTGGTATGTGGTATTGCAGTAGGTTTCGTATTTAAATTCTTCTATACCAGAGGCTTCGTTCTTGATACCGTACTTCAGTGGTGCGGCTTTCAGCTGGACAATCTTCCTTATTGGCTGAAAGATACACGTATTAACAATATTTCGGTAGCTGCAACCTCTATCTGGAGATATATGGGACAGCAGATGGTACTGTTTATCGGTGCGATCATGTCTGTAGATTCTTCTCTTTATGAAGCAGCCGAGATTGATGGCGCAAATGGATGGGCGAAATTCCGTTATGTAATCCTTCCAAGCATTAAAACAATCGTTGTATTAAATATGATTCTTTCCATTACCGGTTCTCTGAGCGTATTCGAGCCACCTTATGTTATTACAGGCGGTAACTTTGGAACAGGAAGTTACTTTGTAATCATGAATAAACTGGCGCATGAAAATCAGAAGGTTGGTCTTGCATCTGCAATGGCGATTGTATTGCTGGTCCTGATCATGATCGCTACAGCTATCCAGAAAGGGGTTGAAAGGTACTTCTTTGGAGTTGGTGATCAGGAAGCAATCAGAACAGTCAGGAAGCGTGAGAAACGTCTGGCTATGGAAGCGAAAGGGGGCGCACACTAATGACAGCAGCGAAATTAAAAAAAGGAATCCTGGCTGTGCTAAAGTATTTCACTTTGATCCTAGGTGCATTTGTGTCAATACTTCCGCTGGTTGTGTGTGTGATCACAGCGTTTAAAAGTCCGGAAGAGTATGCTTCCACCAATGTTATGACACTTCCCAAGAGCTGGACATATGTTGAAAACTTTATCCAGGCATGGAAACAGGCAAACATGGGTGTTGCTTTCAGAAACTCTTTTATCATCCTGGTATTTGTACTTGCCGGTTCTATCCTGACAGGCTCTATGATCGCATATGTACTGAGCCGTTTTAAATTCAAAGGAAACGGACTGATCAGAAGTTTGTTCCTTTTTGCATCCCTGCTTCCTGGTATTGCCATGCAGGTATCCGTATATCAGATCATGTACACCATTGGATGGATCAACTTCCTTCCTGGATACATCATAATGATGTGCGGAACAGATATTATATCTATTTACATATTTATCCAGTTCTTTGAAAATATCTCCACTGCACTGGATGAATCAGCAATCATGGATGGATGTACCTACTTTGGTGTATTCTTCCGAATTTTATTCCCGCTGCTGAAACCGGCAATCATAACAGTTATGATCCTGAAAGGTGTTGGCGTATATAACGAATACTATAATGCGAACCTTTACCTGCAGGACAAAAACCATCTGGTTACAGTAGCTACTTCACTTTTTAAATTTACAGGACCGCTGGGAAATCAGTACAACTACATCTGTGCAGGTGTCATTATCACTATGCTTCCGGCTCTGATCGTGTTTATTCTCTGCCAGAAACAGATTTACAGTGGATTGACACAGGGTGCTGTAAAAGGCTGATATTACAACTAATAATAACTAACAGGAGGATTATTTAAATGAGCGAAGTAAAGATTATCGGACCAAACGTTCCTAATATGCCATGGCAGGACAGACCTGCTGACAAAAAAGATAAATCAGAAATCCCGGTATGGAGATACAGCGAAAACCCCATCATCGGACGTAATCCATCAGAAGGTGTTGCACGTATTTTTAACAGTGCGGTTATGCCATATGAAGGAGAATTCATCGGTGTATTCCGTGGAGAACAGACAAACGGTATTCCATATATCTATCTTGGAAGAAGCAAGGATGCCATCCACTGGGATTTTGACAAAGAAAAAATTCCTTTCAAGGATGAAAACGGAAATGATTTTATGCCGAAATATGCATATGATCCAAGACTGGTAAAAGTAGAAGATACTTATTATATCATCTGGTGCCAGGATTTCTATGGTGCAGCGATCGGTGTTGCAAAAACACAGGATTTCAAAACCTTTACAAGAATTGAAAATCCATTCCTTCCATTTAACAGAAATGCAGTTCTTTTCCCGAGAAAGATCAATGATAAATTCATGATGCTTTCCCGCCCAAGTGACAGTGGACATACCCCATTTGGTGATATCTTTATCTCCGAGAGCCCGGATATGGAATACTGGGGTAAACACCGCCATGTAATGGGAAAAGGAAGCGAATGGTGGCAGAATGTAAAAATCGGTGGCGGTGCAGCTCCTATCGAAACTTCTGAAGGATGGCTCCTTTTCTATCACGGTGTAACAGGAACCTGTAATGGATATGTATACAGCATTGGTGGAGCAATTCTTGATATTGACAATCCATCTGTTGTGAAATACCGTTGCGATACTTTCCTCCTCACACCGGAAGAATGGTATGAAGAACGTGGATTTGTTCCAAATGTTACATTCCCATGCGCAACGATCCATGATGCAGAAAGCGGAAAGATTGCTATCTATTATGGATGTGCAGATACTTATGTAGGTCTTGCATTTACAGAAGTTGATGAGATTGTTTCCTATATTAAAGAACACAGTGTTGTGACAGAAGAAGATACTGAGATCGGAAAGAGATAATCAACCTATAATTATAAAACAGGATGAGACAGGGGCGTCGTGCCATGTGTGATGGCGTGAGGCTCCTGTTTTGCCTTATCGGTTGGTCAGAAATATGGGAGATTATGAGATTATAGAAGACAGAGGGCAGGAAGAATGATAATTTTAGCAGATCATAAGAAATTGATTTACAGTGGAAGAATTGACTGGAGTAATCCGCTGGAACCGATTTTTGTATTTCCGTGTACATTTGTAAAAATGAAATTTACAGGAAACGTTTTGAAAGTTCATGTGAAGAACCGTAATGCTTATTGGAACAATTATCTGGGAGTGATCCTGGATGGGAAACAAAGTTCCGTTCTTCTTCCGAAAGACGGAGAAGCGCTGCTTGATATTCCGGTAAAGGGAGCAGAGAAAACGGAACATGAAGTGATGATTTTCAAGAGACAGGATTCCTGCCATGAACTTACTTTCCTGGGATTTGAGCTTGATCAGGGAGCAGAAATCATGGATTCAGATCCATTGCCGGAAAGAAGAATCGAAGTGTATGGAGATTCTGTATCAGCAGGAGAGGTATCTGAGGCTGTGGACTACACGGGAAAAGAAGACCCGGAACATAATGGCGAATATTCCAACAGCTGGTATTCCTATGCATGGATGACTGCGAGAAGATTGAATGCGCAGATTCATGATGTTGCTCAGGGCGGAATTGCTCTGAGGGATCATACAGGCTGGTTTTATGAACCAGAAGCAATCGGAATGGAGACAGCCTGGAATAAAATACATTACAATCCACTGTTTGGAAATGCAACAGAGTGGGATTTCTCCAAATATACACCGCAGGTGGTAATTGTGGCGATCGGTCAGAATGATAATCATCCGGACGATTACATGAAAGAAGACTACAACAGTGAGAGATCAAAGCAGTGGAGAGAGCATTATAAGGCATTTATAGAAGGGCTGAAGAAACAGTATCCGGAAGTCAAAATTGTCTGCTGCACAACCCTGCTCTGCCATGATGAGTCCTGGGACAGATCAATCGGGGAAGTTGTGAAAGAACTGGATCATCCAGACATTACCCAGTGTCTTTTCACACGAAATGGAAAGGGTACTCCCGGACATCTGCGTATCCCGGAGGCAGAGGAAATGTCTCAGGAGCTGGCTGCTTATATAGAGAAACTGAATGTGAAGGGATGGGAGAAGTGATGGAAAAGATAAATCTTTCAAGACTGAAAAACTGTATGGCAAGAGCACAGAGAGGTGAAGAACTGACCATTGGTTTCCTGGGAGGTTCCATTACCCAGGGAAGCCTTGCCACTGAGCATGAGAACACATATGCCTACAGAGTGTTTACCTGGTGGAAGGAAACCTTTCCAAATGCGGAATTTCACTATGTAAATGGCGGGATCGGAGGAACAACTTCTCATTATGGAGTTTCCAGAGCTGTTACGGATGTGCTGATGTATCAGCCGGATTTCGTAGTGGTAGATTTCAGTGTGAATGACGAACCGGATGAATTTTTCCAGGAAACCTATGAAGGTGTTATACGTAAACTTCTTCAGTGGAAATCAGAACCTGCAGTGGTAATCCTGAACAATGTATTTTATGACACAGGAAAAACTGCTCAGGATTTTCACAATGCAGTGGGTAACTGGTATCAGGTTCCTCATGTCAGCATTAAAGATACTCTGTATCAGGAAATGCAGCAGGGAAAATATACAAGAGAAGAACTGACACCGGACGGTCTTCATCCAAATGATAAAGGCCATAAACTGGTGGCAGAGAAGATCATTGCATTCCTGGAAGAGGTTCGAAGCCATATGGCAGAACAGGAAGATGAGCTGACGATTCCGGAACCGATGACTCAGAATGCATATGAAAATGCCAGACGACTGACAATCCGGGAAATTTCTCCGGAGCTTGCAGGATTCCGGGCAGATACAGAAGAGAAAACAGGACATCTGGATCACTTCAAAAACGGATGGATCGGAAAGAAGCCGGGAGATAAGGTTACTTTTGAGACAGAAGGCTCCTGTATTGCGGTACAGTACAGAAAAACCATTCATAAGCCTGCACTGCGCGCAAAGCTTGTGTTGGACGGGGACAGAGCCAATGAGATACTTCTTGATGCGAATTTCGATGAAGACTGGGGCGACTGCCTGTATCTGGAACCAATCCTTCACCATGGGGAAAACAAAACTCATACGGTAGAAATTGAAATCCTGCCGGATAACAATAAAGACGCAACGCCATTTTACCTGATGGCTTTGATCGTGGCGTGAAATAACAGACAAGGAGAACCGATTATGGGATTCAGGGAAGATTTTGCATGGGGAACTGCAACCAGTTCCTATCAGATAGAAGGTGCTGTAAAAGGCGAAGGAAAGGGAGAACACATCTGGGATGTCTATACAAAAGAGCCGGGACATGTGTTTGAAGACCATACAGGAGAAACAGCCTGTGATCATTACCACAGATATCCGGAAGATGTAAAAATCATGAAAGAGATGGGACTGAAGGCTTATCGTTTCTCCATTGACTGGACAAGAGTTCTTCCTGATGGATATGGAAGAGTAAATGAGAAGGGAATTGCTTTTTATAATGCACTGATCGACGAGCTTCTGGACAATGGGATTGAACCGTACATTACTCTGTATCACTGGGAACTCCCCTATGAAATCTACAAACAGGGAGGCTGGATGAATCCTAAGATCGTAGAGTGGTTTGGCGAATATGCAAAGCTTGTAGCCGAACGGTTCAGTGACAGGGTAACACATTATTTTACAGTGAATGAACCGCAGTGCTTTGTTGGGCTTGGATTCCTGAGAGGGGAGCATGCTCCAGGGCTGAAATCACCTTTACGCGATACTTTTGAGATGGCGCATAATGTAATGAAAGCCCATGGACAGGCAGTCCGGATGCTGCGTCAGTATGGCAGACAGCCGCTTGTTATTGGCTATGCACCTACCTGCGGTATGGTTTATCCGGAAACAGAGAAGCCGGAGGATATTGAGGCAGCAAGACAGGCAATGTTTGCTTTGCAGCCTGATAACAGTAACTGGACATGGAATGTTTCCTGGTGGTCAGATCCGGTTCTCCTTGGCCATTATCCGGAAGAAGGACTGAAACGTTATGAACCATATCTGCCAAAGATTACAGAAGAAGATATGAAACTGATTTCTGAGCCCATCGATGTTTACGGACAGAATATCTACAATGGAAGATGTGTCCGCATGGGGGCTGACGGGAAACCGGAAGATGTGAAACGCTATGCAGGTTTTCCAAAAACAGCCATCAACTGGCCGGTAACACCGGAAGTACTTTACTGGGGGCCGAAATTCTTATATGAACGTTATCAGAAACCAATCTATATTACTGAGAATGGAATTTCCTGTCATGATGTGATCTCACTGGATGGAAAGGTCCATGATCCAAACAGGATGGATTTTCTGGCACGTTATCTTCATGAGCTGAAGAGAGCTGCTTCGGAGATTGACCTGAGAGGATATTTCCAGTGGTCACTGATGGATAACTTTGAATGGGCAGAAGGATATGCCCAGCGTTTCGGGCTTGTGTATGTAGATTTCAGAAATCAACAGAGAATTCTGAAGGATTCTGCATACTGGTACAGAGATGTGATCCGGGAGAATGGCAATAATCTGTAAATGGTTTCCGGAAATGCTCGGCAGTATCTCCGGACTTTCAGGCGGAAAGGTAATGCAATGAAGAAAACAGCACTTGATGATGATGCTTATCTTTATCAGAAAAGAGAAGAAAAGACAGAAAAAGAAAAATGGTCAGAAATGAACCGACATCAGAGAATGCAGTATTTTCTGGATTACTATCTGGTGAAGCTGCTGGTTTTTACAGGAATTATCCTGGCAGTTGTTCTGTTTGTATGGAATTTTATAAGTAAGTCAAAAGAAGACACAGTACTCTATGTGGCTGTGGTTGATGAAGTCTTACAGACAGAAGGAACTGAGAAACTGAAAGAAGAGCTTACAGAATATCTGGGGGCAGATGGAAAATATCGGAAAATAATAATCGATGACAGCTTTTATATGGATGATGGAGGCCTTGAGAAGCTGGAAGTGTATCTTTATAATAAGCAGATTGATGTGGTCATAGCGGATGAAGCTGTGTACAAAGAACTGGCAGGTTATGGTTTTTTTCAGGATATCAGTACTGTTCCCGGTGTTTCTTCAAAATATGCAGATCTGTATGTGAAAGCAGCCGGATATAAAGATGAAGATACAGATAAAGACACAGATTCTTTTGAGGATCATTCAACCGCAAAAGGTGAGGAACTTCCTTATGGAGTGGACATTTCCGCAAGCAGGATCAGTGATATTAAAACAAAGATCCAGATGCCTGTACTGTCGATAGCGCAGGGAGCTGAGAATATGGAAAATGCAGTGAAATTGCTGGACTTTATTTACAAACAGAGATAAGATGAAGATAAAAAGCATCTGTAAAAATAATTTAACCAAATCAGGGAAGTCCCCTGCTGAGTTTGCAAAAAAGCAATAAGCAGTGGGTGGGGACTTGTTTGTATCAGGAGGAGAAGAATGGGTACATTTGCAAAGGAAATTGAGGAAGAATTAAAGCAGAAGCTAATCCCTTTCTGGGAGAATTTGAGGGATGAAGAGAATGGCGGATATTATGGCTATATGGGTTATGACCTTAAGGTACAGAAGGATTATGAAAAGGGATGTATCTTAAACAGCAGAATCCTGTGGTTCTTTGCCAATGCCTATATGACACTGGGACAGAAAAAACTGAAAGAGGATGCAGATCATGCATATGCATTCCTGAAAGAGAAGTGTCTGGACAGAGAATATGGTGGCATGTTCTGGTCAGTCACTTATGACGGAAAACCGGCAGATACAACTAAGCATACATATAATCAGGCTTTTGCAATCTATGCTCTTTCTTCCTATTATGATGCCACCGGTAATGAGGAAGCCCTGGAGATCGCCAGAGGACTTCAGAAGGTGATCGAGGAGAGATGTACGGATGAGTACGGATATCTGGAAGCATTCAACCGTAAATTTGAACCGGAAGAAAATGACAAACTTTCTGAGAACGGAGTCATTGCAGAGAAGACCATGAATACACTTCTTCATGTATTCGAAGCATACACCGAATTCTATCGTGTGACAAAGGACGAAAAGACCGGTGACAGGCTGCGTTTTATGATGGATATTTTCGCAGACAAGGTTTATAATAAGGAACTTGGAAGACAGGAAGTTTTCTTTGATAAGACATGGAACAGTCTGATCGATCTGTATTCTTACGGTCATGATATTGAGACTTCCTGGCTGATGGACAGAGGCCTTGAAGTGCTGGGTGATGAGAAATACACAGCGAAGATCGCACCGATCACAGCCGAGATTGTAGAGAACATTTATCAGAGGGCCTATAATGATCATTCCCTGATGAACGAATGTGAAAAGGGTGTGAATGATACAAAGAGAGTCTGGTGGGTACAGGCTGAGACAGTGGTAGGTTTCCTGAACGGATACCAGAGAAATCCGGAGAAGAAAGAGTACCTGCAGGCTGCCGAGGATGTATGGAGCTATATCAAAGCATATCTGCTGGACCCGAGAGAGGGTTCTGAGTGGTTCTGGTATGTAAACGCAGACCACACACCTGCAGATGAACCAATCGTAGAACCGTGGAAATGCCCGTATCACAACGGACGTATGTGTATGGAAGTTATAAGGAGGATGAAAGATGCTGAATAAACAGTATTACGTTGAAAAAGCGAAAGTAGAAAAACTGATCGCAAGAAAGAATCAGAAATCAGATTTTTACAATGGAATTTATGACCGTTATGAATATCCGGTACTGACAAGAGAGTTCGCACCGGTTGAATGGAGATATGACCTGAACCCGAAGACAAACCCCAATTTCCAGGAGCGCCTTGGAATCAACGCAGTAATGAATTCCGGTGCTATTGAACTGAACGGAAAATATTATCTGGTTGTCCGTGTAGAGGGAAATGACCGTAAATCTTTCTTTGCAGTAGCAGAAAGTGATACAGGAATCGACGGATTCCATTTCTGGGATTATCCGGTACAGCTTCCGGATACCTGTCCGGAGGAAACAAACGTATATGACATGCGTCTGACCAAACACGAAGATGGATGGATCTACGGTGTATTCTGCTCTGAGAGCAAAGATACAACAAATCCGGATCTGTCTGCAGCAGTTGCAGAAGCCGGTATTGTAAGAACAAAAGATCTCAAGACATGGGAGCGTCTGGACAATCTGAAAACTCTTCAGTCCCCGCAGCAGAGAAACGTAGTTCTTCATCCGGAATTTGTAGATGGCAAATATGCATTCTACACACGTCCGATGGACGGCTTCATTGAAACAGGAAGCGGCGGAGGAATCGGATTCGGTCTCTGCGACGATATCGAACATGCAGTGATCGATGAAGAGAAGATCATCAGTAGAAGAATTTACCACACACTGACAGAGTCCAAGAACGGTGCAGGTGCAGTGCCGATCAGAGGTAAGAAATGCTGGATCAACATTGCTCACGGTGTAAGAAATACAGCAGCAGGACTTCGTTATGTTCTCTATGTATTCGGAACAGATTTAAATGATCCGTCTAAAGTGATCGCTGAGCCATCAGGTGTATTCCTTGTTCCGCTTGGAAAAGAGAGAGTCGGAGATGTTTCCAATGTAGTATTTACAAACGGTGCCATCGCAAGAGAAAACGGAGATGTTTATATTTACTATGCATCCTGCGATACAAGAATGCACGTAGCAACTACAACTATTGACAAACTGGAAGACTATCTGTTCAACACACCAAGAGATCCACACCGTTCTCCGGACTGCGTAAAGCAGCGCTGCGAACTGATCATGAACAATACTTATCAGCGCTGGTGCGAGGATGAGTACTTTGACGCAGACACAAGAGCTGAGCTAAAAGCAATCGCAGATGATCCTCAGGAGATCAAAGAGAGATTTTACAAAGATCTGGAATTCGGTACAGGCGGACTGAGAGGAATTCTCGGTGCTGGTACCAACCGTATGAACATTTATACAGTAAGAAAAGCAACTCAGGGACTTGCAAACTTTATCATCAAAGAGAACGCACAGGCAAAGGGTGTTGCCATTGCATTTGACTCCAGACATATGTCACCGGAATTTGCAAAAGAGACAGCTCTGTGCATGGCTGCAAACGGAATTAAGGCATATATTTTCCCGTCCCTTCGTCCTACACCAATGCTTTCCTTTGCACTTCGTGAGTTAGGCTGCATAGCAGGTGTGGTGGTAACTGCAAGCCACAATCCGCCACAGTACAATGGATACAAAGTTTACTGGGAGGACGGCGCACAGATCACAGCTCCTAAGGATAAACAGATCATTACAGAAGTTCAGGCGATTACAGATTTCGCTCAGGTGAAGACAATGTCTGAAGAAGATGCAAAGGTAGCCGGCCTTTACGAAGTGATCGGTGAAGAAATTGATGACAGATACATGGAAGCTCTTAAGAAACTGGTTCTCCGTCCGGAAGCTATCAAAGAGCAGGCAGATAAGCTGAAAATCGTTTACACACCTCTTCACGGAACAGGTAATATTCCGGTAAGACGTGTACTGAAAGAACTTGGATTTAACAATGTTTATGTAGTAAAAGAGCAGGAGCTTCCTGACGGAGATTTCCCTACAGTAAGCTATCCGAACCCAGAGGATAAGAATGCATTTACACTGGCTCTGAAGCTTGCGGCAGAAGTGGACGCAGATATCGTTCTGGCTACTGACCCGGATGCAGACAGACTTGGAATTTATGCAAAGAATGAGAAAACCGGCGAGTATGAAAGTTTCACAGGAAATATGTCCGGAATGCTGATCCTGGAATATCTTCTTTCCCAGAAAAAAGAACTGGGTATGCTTCCTGAGAATGGTGCTGTTGTAACTACGATTGTTTCCGGAAAAATGGCAAGAGCTATTGCGAAAGAATACAATGTGGCACTGATCGAGACACTGACAGGATTCAAATACATTGGTGAGCAGATTAAATTCTTTGAGCAGAATCATGACCATGAATTCCTCTTCGGATACGAAGAAAGCTACGGCTGTCTGGAAGGTACCCATGCAAGAGACAAAGATGCAGTTGTAGCTGTTATGGCTCTCTGCGAGGCAGCAGCTTACTATAAATCAAAAGGAATCACTCTCTGCGAGCAGATGGAGAAGCTTTATCAGAAATACGGATTCTATAAAGAAAGCCTTTTCTTCCAGACCTTCCCTGGAGCAGAAGGAAAAGCAAAAATTGATGGTCTGATGGATGCGCTGAGAAACGAGCCTCCGAAACAGGTTGGTCCGTTCAAGGTAACTGCGCTTGAGGATTATAAGAAGAGCGTACGCACAGATATCGCAACAGGCGAAACTTCTGCACTGACACTTCCGGAATCCAATGTACTGTACTTTGAGCTGGAGGATGGTGCATGGTTCTGTGTAAGACCATCCGGAACAGAGCCGAAGATTAAATACTATGCAGGCGTGAAGGGTACAGATGCACAGGATGCTGCAGACAAGCTGGAAGCATTATCCAAGGCAGTTGTGGAACTTTAACACAAAGAGCCTGAAATACTTGTCTGACTAAGTAAAATAGTAGACAGGTAGTAAAGAAAAGGGGCACGCAGGAGAATCTCTCAGGCGTGCCTGAAGTAAATGGAGGAAATTTACAAATGGCAATTTTTAAATTAAAACCAAGCTGCAAGGATTACCTCTGGGGCGGTACAAGATTAAGAACTGAGTTTGGGATTGAATATGACAGGGATCCTCTGGCAGAGTCCTGGGAGCTTTCCTGTCATCCGGACGGACCAAGTTATATTGTAAACGGAGAATATGCAGGGAAAACTTTGCAGCAGTATATTGATGAAAACGGGAAAGAGATTCTGGGAACTGACTGCCAGTCCTTCGAGCAGTTCCCGGTTCTGATCAAATTTATTGATGCAAAAAAAGACCTTTCCATCCAGGTACATCCGGACAATGCTTACGCACTGAAAAACGAAGGACAGTACGGAAAGACCGAGATGTGGTATGTGATGGATGCGGCAGAAGGGGCAAGCCTTTTCTACGGATTTGCAAAAGAAGTTTCTGAAGAAGAATTTGAGGAACGTATCCGCAATCATACTCTCACAGATGTTCTGAATAAAGTAATGATCCATAAAGGTGACGTACTTTTTATTGATCCGGGCACTATCCATGCCATTGGAGCAGGAAGCCTGATCGCTGAAATTCAGCAGAATTCCAATGTTACATACCGTGTTTACGACTATGGACGCAAAGGACCGGACGGAAAAGAGCGAGAACTTCATGTAGACAAGGCTCTCCAGGTGACAAAACGTGAGCCTGCAGCTACTGACAGGGATTTCGGACCACACGTTGCATCCTGCGAATATTTCACAGTAGACAAAGTGATCCTGGACGGACTGAGAAGAAAGAAACTGACAGGAGAAGCTGACGGCACTTCTTTCGTAAGTGTACTGGTTATGAGTGGTGCAGGTAAGATCACTGCAAGCGGACAGACTATGGAAGTGAAGAAGGGTGACAGTATCTTTATCACAGCCGGTTCCGGCGAGTATGAGCTGGAAGGTGATATGGAGGCACTGCTTACCACTGTATAAATAAGCGTACTTCTTAAAAAAATTATTAAAGAAAAAGTTTTTACAGAAAGCCTGTGAAGCCTGTAAAAACTTTTTCTTTTTTTGCTTATCAGACCGGTGATGCAGACCGGATTATTTTGTATTTTTTGAAAAACATATAAATATATGAAGGAAAACAACAGGATTTCCGCAGAAACAGCCTTGCAATTTGTGATGAATACGTTATAATAAAAAAACGTAACGAACCTGAATTGGTTAGACCAATATGAAGGAGTTGAATATTTGAAAAGTAAAAAAGAACGAGACTGGAAGTTTATCATCGGTATGATTGTTCTGCTCGCCATTTTTGCTGTAATGGGAGGTGCTTTCTGGAATATGGTAGGAAAGCAGGCACAGATGGTCAGGGAGGAAGAGCAGAAAGAGGAAGCAAATGCTATTTCTGCAATCTATATCGAGACAGGAGAATTTCTGAAGACCGGAGTTTTTGTGGATCTGAACAATGGAACTATTTTCAGCGCAGACATACCGGCGGAGGGCATTTACAATAAAAAAGGAAAATTAATTTCCGATGATGTATTGGAAAATGGGGATAAAGTAAAGATATACGGCGATGGGATCATGCTGGAATCTTTCCCGGGACAGTATCCGGGCGTGACAAAGATCCAGAGAACCGGTCGAGCATCTCTCGAGGAAACTCAGGAGTACGAAGATCAGGTAACTGGAATGATGAAGCCTGTAGCCGTTCAGTAAGGATTAGAGGAGACTGAAAATGAAATACGTAAGACAATTCTGGATTATTTTACTGATATCCGCAATGGGAGAGGCATTACATGTTCTGATCCCGCTTCCTGTACCTGCAAGTGTGTACGGACTGGTGATCATGCTGATCGCACTGGGAACACACATTATCAGGCTGGAACAGGTCAAAGAAGCAGCTGAATTTCTCATAGAGATCATGCCGGTTATGTTTATTCCGGCAGGTGTCGGATTACTGACAGCCTGGGGCATACTGAAACCGGTATGTGTGCCGATCATTCTGATCACAGTGATCACCACAGTTGTGGTAATGATTGTGACAGGTCGTGTCACACAGGCAGTTATTCGTATGGACAGAAAGAAAGGACAGAAAAGATCATGACACAATTTATGAGTAATTCCCTGTTTTTTGGCGCAGCGATCAGCCTGATTGCATATGAGGCAGGACTTCTTTTGAAAAGAAAATTTAAGATGGCAATTTTTAATCCGCTTCTGATTGCGATCATTGCAGTAATAGCGGTGCTTTGTTTACTGCATATTGATTATGACACCTATAATCAGAGTGGTCAGTATATCAGCTACCTGCTCACACCTGCAACGGTCTGTCTGGCCGTTCCGTTGTATCAGCAGATGGAACTTCTGAAAAAGAATCTGAAAGCTGTAATCATTGGAATTGTTTCCGGTGTGCTTGCCAGTCTGGTCAGTGTGCTGATCCTTGCGAAGCTGTTCAGCCTGAGTCATGAGCAGTATGTAACACTTCTTCCGAAATCTATTACAACTGCCATCGGAATGGGTGTTTCTGAAGAACTTGGAGGCATTGTGACTATTACGGTTGCAGTTATTATTATTACCGGTGTTCTTGGAAATATGATCGCAGAGACTGTGATCAAACTTGCGCGTATTGAAGAACCGATCGCTAAGGGCCTGGCACTTGGAACCTCTGCCCATGCTATCGGTACTGCAAAGGCAATGGAGCTGGGAGAAATAGAAGGCGCCATGAGCAGCCTTGCAATCGCAGTTGCAGGTCTGCTGACAGTTGTAGGTGCATCTGTGTTTGCTCAGTTTATGTAAGAGCAGTAGTGATTGCCTGATAAATTGTTTTTGGCAATATCGAATATATCTGTTGACTTTAACATTATTTATACAAGAGAACTGTTGTGTCAGATGAGCGGAGGCGCTGACATAACAGTTCTTTTTTATTAAAAAAACAAATGTTCGATAAACCTCTTCCATTTTTTATAAGAGTGTGGTATTATAAAACACAGAAACGAATGTATGTTCTGAAAATGTGTTCGAAAGAAATGGGAGGGCTTATTATGGCAAATGCAGCAGGTACCGCACAGAAAATGAGAAGAAGAAAGGAGAATCATAAGTTTTCCAGAATGATGGCAGTTATTCTGGGTCTGATCGTTACTGTTGAGGTGATGATCGCGGGCGGCATGATCTTCAATATTGATTTTCATTCCGCTGATATAATTGCGGTAATTATGGGATTTATCGTGTTATATTCCGGAGTTGTGGCGGTTCTGACAGATAACTGATTATAGAAATTTCATAAATTACTGCAAACAATCCAGTCCATCATAGAGTGAAGTCCTGTGTCAGATATCTTTACTGTATGTCAGTATGCCTGCATATATATTCCTTGTTCTTCATACTCTGCTGAGCTGTCCTGATTGCATTGTTTTATGGAACGGCTATAAGGTATGGGGACATGCAAAAAACAGATATTAGACAAAAACAGCGGCAGATGATATGATTAACAGTAAATAATGAGAGAAAAATAACGGGAGAAGGTGCGAAGAGAACATTATGACTGTAAAATCAAGTCTTTTGGAAATGCTGGAGAAGAATAAAGGAGAAGTGCTTTCAGGTGAGAGCATTGCCGGTGAGTTGGGATGTACCAGGGCAGCAGTGTGGAAGGCAGTAAAGTCGCTCCGGGAAGAAGGGTATCATATAGAAGCAGGACCGAATAAAGGATATATGCTTGCGAAGGATACGAACCGTCTGTCGCAGGAGGGAATCCGCCTGTTTCTGGATGATCCGAAGGTTAAGATAGATATTTATGATGAACTGGAATCTACGAACCAGACTGCCAAGAAAGAAGCTATGATGGGAGAGGCCGGACATGGGGCATTTGTCATTGCCAGGAGCCAGACTGCAGGCAGGGGGCGCAGAGGCCGGGAATTCTATTCTCCTGCAGATACAGGTCTTTACATGAGTGTGATCCTGAAGCCACAGGGAACCATACATGACAGTCTGCTGATCACAACTGCGGCAGCAGTGGCAGTCTACAGAGCAGTTGCTCAGCTCTGTGGAATCCAGCTTGATATTAAATGGGTTAATGATCTGTTTTATAAAGGAAAGAAAGTCTGTGGAATCCTCACAGAGGCTGTCACAGATTTTGAGAGTGGAAATATTGAGTTTGTGGTAGTTGGCATGGGATTGAACCTCTATCTGGACCAGGAGAACCTGCCGCAGAAATTAAGAAGTATAGCAGGAGCCCTTTATGAGACAAAAGAAGATGCGGAACAGACTGACCGTAATAAACTGACTGCAATGATCGTGAACGAGTTGAGAAAAGAAACAGCAGATCTGAAATTATCTCCGGATTATGTGACACATAACATGATCCCGGGACATCAGATCACAATTACAGACGGAAACTCTTCCAGACAGGCATTTGCATTGGAGATATGCAGGGACGGACGGCTGAAAGTACGGGAAGAAGATGGACAGGAGACAATATTGTCCTTTGGAGAAGTTTCGGTATCCATGTGAGGATAATGAGAATGGGATTGTTACATGAAGGTAGATTCCTTGATGTGACAATCCCATTTTGTGTCATGATTCAGAATTTGTTGTTTGTGATGAAGCATCCTCCTGAGACACTTCGGCGGCAGAATCTTTTTTCAGAGATACCGGGCTTTTGTTGTTTGCGGTGTCCGTGACATCGATATCTGTACAGCAATCAGGATTTACTGTGTCTGTGGTATTTTTAACCGCGTCAGTTTCCATATTCGGAACATTCTGCTGATACGGACGATAAGGTGTCCAGTAATGTTCTTCCTCAGTAAAGCTGTCAGGCTGTTCTTCATCCAGTGCATCCTTCTTGCGGGTGAGAATATAAATCCCTGCAAAAATGATAGCAGCTGCTATCACAAGCTGTGGCAGCTGATATGTGAATCTGCCGATCATATCAGCCAGATATCCGGGTAAGATCATATAGAGAAAATCTACCAGGGTGTTCCACAGAATAGAAGCACCAAGGAAAATCAGCAGAATCGCAGTTATCTTTCTGTGGTGTTTGAGCAGAGAACTGATATCTCCTGCCAGTTCATCCATATGAAGGACATAGGAATCTTCTATGGAGTAAAATTCTTCCTCAGAAAGAGACTTCAGATTGTGCACATTAAAGAAACTGTAGAACCATATGATCGGAATCAGGAACACAAGCCAGTCCATTCCGGTACATGCTCCGATGGCAAAGACACCCCAGAATAAGAACATAATACTGATTCCCTGTTTTTTGAACCCCATGTACATTTCTCCTGCGCCTGGGATCAGGGAGAAGATAAAAAGCCAGAATCCACGTTTTTGTTTTTGCATACTTTTATTTGCCTCCATTCATTAATTTGCTGGAAAAATCACTGACATATTTTATAAAAGAGCTGGTGCCATCACCAATGTTCTGTCCGAGTTCTCTGGTGAACTGGTAGAGTCTGCCGTTTTCATGTTCGGGTAATATTCTGTCTGTCTGAGAGGAAGTATCCTGATATAAGGAAGTGAAATCCAGATTTGGGATACTGAATAAAAGCAACAGGGCAACCATCACACCGGCAGCAGTCTGAAGACTGTAATGGAGCAGCTGGATTTTGCGGGATGCTTTATTTGCTGCCCGGGCAAGCTGCACTTCACCGGAGCCTGCTTTGTCCAAAATCTGTTCCATCAGATAGGAGGGAGCAGTATCCGTACTGTTGTTTTCCTGTTCCATCATCTGATCCAGACAGAAATCGCAGTGATCAAGATGTGACAGAAACTCAATGACTTCCTGTGTGTTCATATTTCCGTTGTCAAATTCTATTAAATCCTTCTTATTAATATGCATCTAATCACCCCTTTCAAGTATTTTTTTCAGCATTGCCCTTGCGCGATAGAGCTGTGTCTGAATTGTTTTCGGATTTTTCCCTGTCTGCTGTGCAATCTCAGGTACTGATAATTCTTTGCAGAAATGTGCGTAAGCGACTTCTTTGTAAGGACTTTTCAACTGCATACACAATGCTTCTACGTGAGTATTGGATGCAGTTTTCATATATTCATCTTCGGGAGAGGATTGCCTGTCCGGAATCTGGGAAAAGTAGGTGTCTTCTGTTGGAATACTTCGCCGCCCGGCTGCTTTCAGATAATCCAGACACTTTCGGACAGCAATCTTACTTAACCAGGCTTTCTCATAATTACCATCAAAGCGGGAAAGGTTCTTATAGGCAGACAGAAAGACTTCCTGAGTGAGATCTTCGGCATCAAATGGATTACCGACAGATTTCAGGCAGATCGAGTATATTAAGTTCTGGTATTGCTTGATAAGATATTCCAGATATTGCTTTTCTGTGGTCATTACTGTCTCCTTTTCCCTGTTCATTTAATTATAACGCAGGAAGTGGGGAAATGGATTCAGATATTGGGAATTTTGATAAAAAGGGGACGCGCAGAAAAATAGTTTGTTTTGTGTGCGGTTTCGGACACTAAGATATTCTAAGCTGGCAAAAATCTGCTAAAGGCATGAGAAAAATGCCACAAACTCGCCGCATGGCGGCTCAGACAGTGTGTCATTTTTCTCATAACGCAGATTTTTGCCGGCTAAGAATATCTAAGTATCCTGCAAATGCACACAAAACAAACTATTTTTCTGCACTGGTTATTGGCTGTTTTGATTAACGGATTTTTTTATAGAAAATATCTCTGAGTGACGGTCTTGCGAAGCTTTTTGATTTGGTCTATACTTGATTGCAATGAAATAAAATATGGCATTTATATTTATGTGGAAGATAATGCGGGGCAATATGACAGATGAAAAAGGAGAGACAGATCATGACAGAAACAAGACGTTTATACTATGAAGATGTATATAAAAAAGAATTCACCGCAACCGTAGTAGAGTGCAGAGAGCAAAAGAAAGGTTATGCTGTCATTCTGGATGAGAGTGCTTTTTATCCGGAGGGCGGCGGTCAGCCAAGTGATGTGGGAACACTGGGGGATGCAAAGGTGACAGAGGTTCATGAGAAAGATGGAGAATTACTTCATTATACTGATAAGGCTCTGGAAGTGGGTGCGAAGGTTGAGGGAAAGATTGACTGGGTGCGGCGTTTTGACCTGATGCAGCAGCATTCCGGTGAGCATATGGTCAGCGGTATTATTCATGAGAAGTATGGTTATGATAATGTAGGTTTCCATATGGGAAGCGATGTGATCACTGTAGATTTGAATGGTATGCTGGATGACTCGCAGCTTGCAGAAATTGAGCGGGAAGTAAATGAGAGAGTGTGGGAGGATAGGGAAGTTGTAATCACTTATCCTGATGCTGAGGAACTGAAGACTATTGATTACAGAAGTAAGAAAGAATTGACAGGACAGGTTCGTATTGTGACGTTTCCGGGAGTAGACGTATGCGCCTGCTGTGGAACCCATGTGACACATACAGGTGAGATTGGAATGGTGAAGCTTCTTTCTGTAGTGAAATTCCATGATGGTATCCGTATGGAGATGATCTGCGGTAAACGTGTTCTGGATTATCTGAATATGGTGAATGAGCAGAATCATCAGATTTCCATGAAGCTTTCTGCAAAGATGGACAGAACAGCAGATGCAGTACAGCGTCTTCAGGATGAGAATTTCCGTATGAAAGGTCAGGTTGCCCGTATGGAAGAAGAGATGTTTAGGGCAGAAGCTAAGAAATGGGAAGGTGCAGGAAGTGTCCTGATCTTCAAAGAAGGTCTGGAAGCAGATTCTGTACGTAAACTTGCGGATGCAGTGATGAATACCTGTGAGGGCTGCTGTGCAGTATTTTCCAGAAATGAGGATGGAAGCTATAAGTATGCCATGGGCGAGATTGACGGGGATTTACGGCAGTATACAAAGGAAATGAATGCTGCATTAAACGGAAGAGGCGGCGGAAAACCATTCTTTGTCCAGGGGTCTGTGCAGGCAACAGAAGACGAAATCCGAAATTTTTTCGAGAAATAAAAAACGGTAGATAAAAGATTAAGTAAAATTGTGGAGCGTTATTGAGTATAGAGCTGCATAGCGAAGCGGATGAGTTTATCTGTCTGACTCTATGCTTTGAGTTAAGAAAGCAGCAGGGAAGAGGAAGAGAAACAGGAAATGTTTGGAGAATGTCATGCGCATATCATTATGGATGGCGTGAATTACCGCCATGCAATTGATATGCATAAAAATGGACTGGACGACAAGATCATAAGAGAGCATCTGAAAGCATACCAGGAACGGGGAATTGTTTTTGTACGGGATGGCGGTGATGCGCTGGGTGTTTCTGCGAGAGCGAAAGAGCTTGCACCAGAGTATGGAATAGATTACAGAACTCCGATATTTGCCATTCACAAAGAAGGGCATTATGGTTCGATTGTGGGAAAAGGTTTTGCCACAATGGTGGAATTTCATAAGCGTGTTCTGGAGGCGAAACAGGCAGGGGCAGATTTCATTAAGATTATGACTACCGGAATTCTGGATTTCAATGAGCATGGAGCGATTACCGGAACACCTCTGGATGGGTCAGAGGTAAAGGAAATGGTACATATTGCACATGAGGAAGGTATGGCTGTCATGTCCCATACCAACGGAGATTACGGAGTACAGGCAGCGGTGGCTGCCGGAGTGGACAGTCTGGAGCATGGAAACTATATGAATGAAGAAAGTCTTGCCATGCTGGCGGAGAGTGATACAGTCTGGGTTCCGACTCTGGTTACAGTGAGAAATCTTCTGGGAGACGGACGTTATGATGATGAGACTCTGAAACCAATCATAGAATCTGCAGAAGAGAATATCAGAAAAGCATTCCGGCTGGGAATAAAAACAGCCCCCGGAAGTGATGCGGGGGCTTACAGAGTTCTTCATGGAAAAGGAATCCGGGATGAAGTTCAGTCCTTTGCAGAAATTCTGGGAGATCAGGATGCTGCATACCGCTGGCTTGCGGAAGGTGAAGCGGAAATCAAGAAGAAATTTACGCATCCTGTACCTTAATTGCTGTATAAATATTAGAAGATTTTGATTTGGATGGATGGAAGGTAACACACACATAGTCGCCGTATTCCATGCCGCCTGCAGTGAGATCCTGCGCGTTTTCTGTACGGAAGGTATCTATGGCACCGTCATCTGTCTGTACAGTGATGGTGTTGGCAGTACTTCCAATGATCGTGCCGGTTACTGTAAAGGAAATATGTTTGTCATTAATGGTATCAGGATCCTCACCTGTCACAGCAATAATACGGACTTCTTCCAGGGATGTTGTTTCCAGATCTCCGATATAAGTAACATTAACATGAGATCCAGGGGCAATTCCTCCCTTGAAGTAAGCGGGGATTGCTGACATATCCAGATTAAAGGAGGTGTCACTTCCGGCAGGAAGAATCCGGAGGATATTCAGATTTACTCCCTGTACAGTTGCCAGCAACTGTTTTTCTTTATTTTCTATCTGCTCCGGTGTCTGTGTGAGTTTTGGATCCGGAGTTGGGGTAGGATTCGGTATTTCCAGATCTTTCAGATCAGAAATACTCAGCACTTTCAGGTGACTGGCATTTAAGGATGCGGAAGAATCATTGGAAATATCCGGGAATTTTCCCTTGAATGTAAGGTAAACCCAGTCACCGGCTTTGATTCCGTTCTGATAATATTGTTTTGTTCCTGTGATCGGATAGGTGGCTGTTTTTCCTTTCTTTGATTTTATTGTAATGGTATTGGAAGTCAGGGAAATAACCTGCCCATGCGCAGTGCGCTTTTTCAGCTTATTTTTTTTATGAAATTCATCTACAACCTTCAGAACATGTACACTGCCTGTGTCAGTACCGGAAAGCTGACCTTCGTAAATGATACTGATCTCATCGCCGGTGATCATGCCGCCTTTACATTCCAGGGTGGCATTGGAAACATTAAATACATAGGAGGCACTGTCCGTGTTCAGAATAAGCTGGCTTCCTGAAAAATCCTGCAGGGTACCGGAAAGTTCATCCATATAGATACGGTCTTTTGTTTCGGTTTCAGTTGTGGTGTCAGATGAAGAAGTAAGTTCCCGGACGGATGTGTCTCCGGTGGATGTGAATTGTTCCAGTATGGTTTCAGGGCTGCATCCGGCAAAAGAAAAGCTAAGGCCGGCACAGACACATGCAGCAAGCAGTTTTTTCATAATACAGACAGGACCTCCGATAAATCATTCGTTTGAACATGATTCCTGCCGTATGCAATAATTATTTACAGGGAGGGATACTGTCTTCCGGCGGTTCGGGGATAAAATCAAAAATTTTCCGGTAGCTTTCCCATTCGTCATTGTCTTTGGCAGGAGTGCATATCAGGCCGGTACATTCCGTACAGGCGTTGGTATTCAGGTAATTATCATAACATATATTATAAGGATTTTGGCAGTTATTTTTACATATTTCTGACATTTTTTACCTCCATGATTATAGCAGACCGGGGCGGGATATCTGTATTCATGTAATTTCTCATTTCTGAAGATGCCGGACTGCTGCATAATGTTATAGTATTAGTATATGCGGCTGTTTTATTCATAGACTTACGAGTGTTTGCAGCAATCTTCTCAAGTAAAAAAAGCAGACCATTCGTATAGAATGAACAAAAAACAGCACTCAAATTTGTGAAAATAATAACGGAAAATATATTGCAATTTCTATGGATTGTGTTATAATTTCGATAAATAAATAATAGCGAAGTAGGATTTTATGCGTCAAGTGTTCACAGGCTGGGGAGTCGCCGTGAAACGAAAAGCAGAAAGCGTGCTGCTTACGATATAATTTCCGCACCCGTTGCTACATATGAGAGCATCTCATAATGTGGAGGGATTATTATTTATGTAACTACTCTATTTTTTAAACACATTATGGAGGTGTTTTTATTATGCAGAAAAAACAATATTGGAACGTAAAAACATTGGTGTTCATGGCTCTTCTGATCGCCATGCATCTGGTACTCACACGAGTTCTGGTCATTGATCTTGGTGCGTACCGTATTTCTGTGGGAAGTGTATGTACAATCCTTGCAGGTCTGTGGCTGGGACCGGTAGCTGGTGGTGTCTGTGGATTATGTGCGGATATTATCGGGTGCTTTATGAAAGGCTATGCTGTAAATCCGTTTATCACAGTTGCAGCAATCCTCTGGGGTGTGCTTCCTGCCCTTGCAAAACCATTATTTGCAAACAGAAAGAAAACAGGAAAGACAGTTGGTATCTGCGTATCTATCGTGGTAACTGCAGTTCTCAGCTCTTTGGTTCTTACAACAGCAGGACTTGTGATCATGCTTGGATATAATTTCTATGCGATCATGCCCGGAAGACTGGTACAGTTTGCGATTATGATCCCGATTTACTGTGTATTAACATGTCTGCTGTATTTCAGCCCGCTGACAGCGATGGTTGTAGGAAATACATCATCTGCAGTGCTGAAAAACAAAACAGTATAATTGAGTTACTGTTCACACACCACTATTCCGCGAGGTGTTTTGGCATGAATATGCCAAAATCCCGAGACATACAAGCCAAAATTCCATTGCCGCAGGCAATCTGGAATGAATTTTGGCTACGTTACTGTGAACGGAGTGAACAGTAACATAATTGAGGCAGAGATAAAATACAGAATAAGACTTGAATATTAAAATTAAAATGATATACAACATAGTTGGCGCGAACTATGTTAAATGAATCAACTGATTCCCCGAAAAAGAAAAGTTAAAATCTATAAAAACTAAGAACTATCTGTAAAAGCAGAAAATAAAAATGCTTTACAGATAGTTCTTTTTATTTCTCAGGTGGGAAATTTCCGTTTTCATCCGGCTGTACGCGGAACCAGTAAGTATAAAGCTGCTGGAATCCAAGTGATCTGTATAATGCCCGGGCATTGTCATTTCCCTCTACAACCTGAAGATATGCATTCTGTGCACCTTTTTTCATTCCTTCTTTCAGAAGTCCGGTGCAGATCTGACGGGCATAGCCATGTTTGCGGTATTCTTCTTTGACATGGATGGCATAGATGCCGATATAATCTCTGTCCAGAATACCAAGTCCGGTTGCGATGATCTGGTTGTCCATGCGGATGGAAGCACAGATGGTTTCCTTGAGGATTGCCTGATACATAGATGGAACAACCTTCCGGTGGATGGGATTGGTGGTGTTTTTTAAACGGAACAGACTTTCAATCCATTCGGAGGGAATATTGTCACAGAAGGTTACATCAGGATATGGAGCATCCAGCCGTGCGGCGTTCATGCTCATTGCCATGACATTGGTGGTATGCTGGATAGCATATCCACGGTTTTCCAGAACATAATCAAAGTCAGGAGAGACAAGAGGACTGATCTTAAATACAGCGGGGGTTCCCAGACGCTTATATACGCTTTCACAATATGGGATTTTTTCCCGCCAGGTGAGGGTGGAATTGCCGAACTGTTCTACGCTGTTGGTTCTGTGTGTATAAAAATAAGAAAATCTCAGGATCCAGCCGTCGTATAATTCCATCTTGTGAGATGGCCAGGCATTCAGAGACATATCTTCAATCTGTTTAATTGTAGTTTCCATAATATAAGGAAGACTCCTTTCCATAATAAGTCCGCAGATATGAGCGAGGACAGTGATTTATTATACAAAGTTCCGGGAAAATGCGCAATAGTTTATCTGTTCAGGGATTGTTATCAATGCTTTGAAGGAGAGGGAACAGTTTCTCGGCCAGAAGCTTATGCCCATACAAAGTAAGATGAATCCCGTCCGTTGTTATGGCATCAAATCCCGATTGAGTTGCTTCCTTATTAAAATAGTTATGCAGAGGCAGAAATGGAAGTCTGAATCTGACAGAGAGCTGTCGGATAATATCAGACATGGTATGGACATAGGGAATCCATGTCTCATATTCTTCCGGATGTGGAAAGATAAAGGGTTCCATAAGGATTACCTGCCTGGCATCTGCAGTGAGCAGATCCAATAATTCATTGTAATGAGTGGCAAACTCTCTTATCATCTGTTCTTTCTGAGAATCCATCCGGTCTATGTTCATTATCAGACCGATATCATTGATGCCGATCAGCAGAGTTACAACAGGAGAGTGATGCAAAGAAATACGGTGTTGGCGGATATTTTCAAGGACTCTTGTCACAGTGAAGCCATCTATTCCACAGTTCCTGAAATGTATGGCACCTGTTGATTTATCTGTTAACTGTACAGCGCTTGATGAGCGTCTGACGGTATTTGCGGATATGGAGAAAGAAGGAGTTTGATTACGGAACATTTCTGAGAGTATCTGTACATACCCATTTCCCAGAGGAAAATCTTCAAATAAATGATTACAGTCCGTAATGCTGTCTCCCAGACAAATGATTTGCATAAAAAACCTCCTGTTTGGTATTACCAATATAAGGATTGGTAAGTGCAGAGATATAAAATTTATATAAAAACCATATAAAATAATATCATCTGCTTACAGTTCGGTCAATGAAAATTGCCTTTTTTTCGTGAAAATGCATTAAAAAAATTATGAAAATCTATTTTTCAATCAAAATATCTGGATGAAATGCACAAAAAGAAAATCTATTTTTGCCAGAAATAGTCAAAATAATTGTTGACTTTTTAACGGATTTTAATATAATAATCTCAAAATCTTGAATCGATGGAAAGCTTATGAAATATTTTACAGACATAAGTTTAGGAATCCTGGCTGAGGCATCTGAGGCAGACAGCATAAAAAGCCAGAATATCTTCCGGAGATTTAAATAGAAAAAGGAGGGAAAAGAAACGGGTAATTTAGCAGACACGTTAATGGAAGAACTTCAATGTAAGACAGTTTTTACCATACCGGTGTTTGGAGGAATACCAGTTGCAGAGTCAGTAGCAGTGACATGGGTGATCATGGCAGTGCTTTTAATTTTGTCATTGGTGCTCGTAAGAAACCTGAGTGTGGAAAACCCCGGTAAGAAACAGCTTTTGCTGGAAACCGGTGTCAGTTTTCTTCATAACTTCTTTAAGGATATCCTTGGAGAAGAGGGAAAAATGTATATTCCCTATCTGATGACAGTTGTCATTTACATTGGAATTGCAAACATTTTCGGTGTGTTTGGATTTGTACCGCCTACAAAGGATTTAAACTGTACGATCGGTCTTGCGATCACAAGTATTTTTCTGATCGAGTATGCAGGATTCCATAAGAAAGGTCTGAAAGGCTTTCTTAAAAGCTTCGCAGAGCCGGCACCGATTATGCTGCCGATTAATATTCTGGAGGTCGTTATTCGACCGACATCACTTTGTATGCGACTTTTTGGTAATGTGTTAGGAAGCTATGTGGTTATGAAACTTCTTGAGTTTATATGCCCGGCAGTTCTTCCTATTCCATTCAGCCTGTATTTTGATTTCTTTGACGGATTCATTCAGGCGTATGTATTTGTATTCTTAACTTCTTTATTTATCAAAGAAGCTATTGAATAAAAAAGATTACTGTTCATACAGGAATATGACACCTATATAAGACCTGAGACGCGGGACATAAGGGATAAGACAGCAGTTATGAACAGCACTTAAATGCTGTTCGGATATTTGGTGGGTCATAACGGTCATAAACAACCGTTGGTACAGACATCTGTTGCACAGGCATCAAATGATCTTATCGGAATATCGACAGGATAGCATATTGTGAAGAAAGATTTGTAATATTTAGTTTATTTCAGTTAAACAACAGGAGGAAAAAGTTATGTTAGTAGCTATTGGAGCAGGAATCGCAGTTTTAACAGGTATTGGCGCTGGTATCGGTATTGGTATGGCAACATCTAAAGCAGTAGAAGCAATCGCAAGACAGCCGGAAGCAGAAAGCAAGATCAGCAAATCCCTTCTTTTAGGATGTGCCCTTGCCGAGGCAACAGCTATTTACGGTTTCGTTATCGGTCTTCTGATCGTTATCATGCTTGGCTAATTAATGGATAAAGAATAACTAAGAAAGGCAGGTGGGACAGGTGATCGAGATTAACATCAACCTGGTCTTTACAATTATTAACCTGATTGTTCTTTATCTTTTAATGAAAAAGTTCTTATTTGGTCCGATCCTCAATGTGATGGAGCAGAGAAAAAACATGATCGACCAGCAGTTCGCAAGTGCCAAAGATACAGAAGAACAGGCATATGAACTGAAAGGCAAATATGAAGATGCACTGAAATCTGCGAAAGACGAATCCATGCGTATTGTAAACCAGGCAAAGGATGAGGCAAAAGTACAGGCTGAGCGTATTGTAAAAGATGCAAACACACAGGCTGGTGCAATGCTTGACAAAGCAAAGGCAGATATCAGGACAGAGCAGGAAAATGCTATGAAGGCTATGGAAAGCAGAGTGGCAGAGATCGCGCTGGATGCAGCCTCAAAGATCATGGGAGAGAAAAACAGCAGTCAGCAGGATTTGTCCCTTTATGACCAGTTTATAAAAGAGGCAGGTGATTCCAATGACGGAAACAAGCATTAATTATGCAAAAGCATTATATGAGCTTTCTGTCCCGGAAGAAGCTGTTTTGGAGACAGAAAAGATTTTCAGGGGTACCCCGCAGTTAAAAGGTGCCCTTGAGAATCCACTGGTTTCTTTAAAAGAAAAAGAACATGTAATTGACAGAGTCTTCCCGCAGGAGATGAAAAATTTCCTGAAGGTGACCTGTAAATATCAGAAAATCAGCAGCATTTATGATATCCTGGAAGCATATGGCAATTACAGCCGCAAGCAGAAAGGAATCCTGAAAGCTGTTCTCACATATGTAACAAAACCGGAAGAAGCCCAGAAAGAGAAGATGGAAGATTTCCTTCGCAGGGAATTTGGAGCAAAGGAAGTAATCCTTACTCTCAGAGAAGACAAATCTTTGATCGGAGGCTTCATTCTTTCTGCCGGAGACAAAGAGTTCGACTGGAGTCTCCGCGGACGTTATAACAATTTAAGACAGAAATTGACACGGAGGTGAATAAAAGTTGGCTGCAATGAATCCAGATGAAATCATTTCGATTCTGAAAGAAGAAATTAAGAATTATGACGAAATCAGCAAGGACCAGGAAGTAGGAACAGTCATCTCCGTCGGAGATGGTATTGCCACGGTACATGGTATTGATCATGCTATGTATGGCGAGGTTGTAACCTTTGAGAATGGTCTGAAAGGTATGGTTCAGGATATCCGTGCAAACAGCATCGGATGTATCCTGTTCGGTAAAGATACAGGAATCAAAGAAGGAACAAAGGTAGCAAGAACCCAGAAGCAGGCAGGTGTGCCTGTAGGTGACGCTTTTATCGGAAGGATCGTAAACGCTCTGGGAGCGCCGATCGATGGTAAAGGTGAGATCAAGGCAGACGGGTATCGTCCGGTAGAGAATCCGGCACCTGGAATTATTGACAGAAAATCTGTAACAGTTCCTCTGGAAACAGGTATTCTTTCTATTGACTCCATGTTCCCCATCGGCCGTGGCCAGCGTGAGCTGATTATCGGTGACAGACAGACAGGTAAGACTTCCGTTGCACTGGATACCATTTTGAACCAGAAAGGCAAAGATGTAATCTGTATCTATGTTGCGATCGGACAGAAAGCTTCCACAGTAGCTAAGATCGTATCTACTCTGGAGAAACATGGTGCTATGGACTATACAACAGTATTCTCCTCTACAGCCAGTGACTGTGCACCGCTTCAGTATATTGTTCCTTATGCAGGTACTGCACTTGCTGAGTACTTTATGTATAAGGGAAAAGATGTATTAATGGTTTATGATGATTTATCCAAGCATGCAGTTGCATATCGTGCACTGTCATTGCTTCTGGAACGTTCACCGGGACGTGAGGCTTATCCTGGAGATGTATTCTATCTCCATTCCAGATTACTGGAGCGTTCCAGCCGTCTGAATGAAAAGGCTGGCGGTGGTTCTATCACTGCTCTTCCTATCATTGAGACACAGGCAGGTGACCTTTCCGCATATATTCCTACAAACGTTATTTCCATCACAGATGGTCAGATCTTCCTGGAGAGTGACCTGTTTAACTCCGGTATGCGTCCGGCGGTTAACGTAGGTCTTTCCGTATCCCGAGTTGGTGGTGCTGCACAGGCAAAAGCCATGAAGAAAGCAGCAGGAAGTGTCCGTATCGATCTGGCTCAGTATCGTGAGATGGAAATCTTTACACAGTTCAGTTCTGATCTGGACGAGGCTACAACTCAGCAGTTGAAATACGGAAGTGGACTTATGGAACTTCTGAAACAGCCGCTTTCAAGCCCGTTAAGTCTTCATGAGCAGGTCATCACTCTTTGTGCGGCAACACACAAGGCAATGATGCACGTGGAAACCAAGAAGATGAAGAAGTATCAGAGAGATATGCTGGACTACTTTGACAGTGCTTATCCGGAAATCGGAAGAGAGATCGAGGAGAAGAGACAGCTGCCGGATGAACTGGCAGAAAAGATCGTGAAAGTGGCAGAAGAATTTGCAGATAAGAGCAGGTAGGTGTTGATATGGGCAGTACGAAAGAGATTCAGACTCGAATGAAAAGCATTCAGGACACCATGAAGATCACCAATGCCATGTATATGATTTCTTCATCCAAGATGCAGAAGGCCAAAAGAATCCTGTCCGATACAGAGCCGTATTACTATAATATGCAGGCAGCAATTTCCCGAATCCTGCGTCATATGCCGGATACAGAGCATCCTTTTTTCAGTATCCGTCATAAGATCGCAGAGGAAGACCGTAAGATCGGCTGTATCGTAGTTACCGGTGATAAGGGTATGGCAGGTGCCTATAACCATAATATCCAGAAAATGACAGAACAGTTTATGGCAGAGCATGAGCATTGCAAGCTTTATGTGCTGGGTATGGTAGGCCGTCAGTATTTCACGAAGAAACATATGGATATCGCAGAGAACTTTCCATATACAGTACAGAAACCGACCATGCACAGAGCGCGTCTGATCTCAGAGGAGATTGTCAGAGCGTTCCTGGACAGAGAACTGGACGAAGTCCGTATTTTCTATACGGAGATGCAGAGTGCAGTTGCAATGGAGCCGGTGAATATGCAGCTTCTTCCATTGAAGAAAGCAGAGTTCCTGCCAAATCAGGCAATGCTTGCGGACATGCCACAGGAGGAAATCGTGCTGTCACCATCAGCCGATGTACTTCTGAATACCATGATCCCAAATTACCTGACCGGTCTGATCTATGGATGTCTTGTAGAAGCGTATGCCAGTGAAAATAATGCCAGAATGATGGCAATGCAGTCCTCTACGGACAGTGCAAAGAAGATGCTCAGGGAGTTATCCATTGAGTACAACCGTGCGCGTCAGGCTGCCATCACACAGGAAATCACTGAGATTGTCAGCGGTGCAAAAGCACAAAAAAGGAAGTGACGACGATGAACAAAGGTAAAATTGTACAGGTTATGGGACCTGTTGTAGACGTTGTTTTTGAAGATGGAAATCTTCCTGAGATTAAGGATGCCCTTGAGGTAGAGAACAACGGTAAAAGATGTGTAATGGAAGTTTCCCATCATCTGGGAAACAATATGGTACGCTGCATTATGCTGAGCGCAAGCGAAGGCTTACAGCGTGACAGAGAAGTCATCGCCACAGGAAGCGGCATTAAGGTTCCTGTAGGTGATAAGACACTGGGACGTTTATTTAACGTACTTGGTGATACAGTAGATGACGGTCCTTCCCTTGAGGGAGAACAGAAATGGGTCATCCACAGAGATCCGCCGGATTTCGAACATCAGAAACCGGCTGTAGAAATCCTGGAAACAGGTATTAAGGTTATCGACCTTCTTGCACCATATGCAAAAGGTGGTAAGATCGGTCTGTTCGGTGGTGCCGGTGTTGGTAAGACAGTCCTGATTCAGGAGCTGATCCAGAACATTGCCACAGAGCATGGCGGATATTCCATTTTCACAGGTGTTGGAGAGCGTTCCCGTGAAGGTAACGACTTATGGTCAGAAATGAAAGAGTCCGGTGTTCTTGAAAAAACAGCCTTAGTGTTCGGACAGATGAACGAGCCACCGGGATCCCGTATGCGTGTTGCTGAAACCGGACTGACAATGGCTGAGTACTTCAGAGATGAGGAACACAGAGATGTGCTTCTTTTCATTGATAATATTTTCCGTTTTGTACAGGCTGGTTCCGAGGTTTCCGCCCTTCTTGGACGTATGCCTTCAGCCGTAGGTTATCAGCCAACACTGGCTACTGAGATGGGTGAACTTCAGGAACGTATCGCTTCTACTAAGGATGGTTCTGTAACATCTGTACAGGCTGTCTATGTCCCTGCCGATGACCTGACTGACCCGGCTCCTGCAACTACATTTGCTCATCTGGATGCAACAACCGTTCTTTCCAGAAAGATCGTAGAGCAGGGTATTTATCCGGCCGTTGACCCGTTGGAATCTACTTCCCGTATCCTGGAGCCGGATGTTGTAGGTGAAGAACATTATGAAGTAGCACGTAAAGTACAGGAAATCCTTCAGAAATATAAAGAACTTCAGGACATCATTGCTATTCTTGGTATGGAAGAGCTTTCTGAAGAGGATAAGAGCACTGTATTCCGTGCAAGAAAGATCCAGAAGTTCCTTTCTCAGCCGTTCCATGTAGCTGAGAACTTCACAGGTATCAAGGGTAAATATGTTCCTCTGAAAGAAACCATCCGTGGATTCAAGGCAATCGTTGATGGTGAGATGGATCAGTATCCGGAAAATGCTTTCTTCAATGTTGGTACAATTGAGGATGTCATCGAGAAAGCAAAGACTGAGATGGGTCAGGAATAAGGAGCGGATTTTATGGCAGATACATTTGGTCTTGAGATTTATGCCAGTAATAAGCTGGCGTTTGCAGGACGTGCCAAAACCCTGACAATCCCGGCTGTTGACGGTGAGCAGGCCTTTCTGGCACAGCATGAGAATATTGTTGCTGCTATCATTCCGGGAGAAATGCGTTTCGAGGAAGCTGATGGCACAAAGCATATTCTGGCTGTGAGCAGTGGGTTTGTGGAGATGATCAATAACCGTGTGAAGCTGTTCTGTCTGACGGCAGAGAGTCCTGAGGAGATTGATATCCGCAGGGCGCAGGAAGCGAAGGAGAGAGCAGAAGAGCAGATGAGACAGAAGCAGAGTATTCAGGAGTATCATATGAATCAGCTGGCTCTGTCCAGAGCTATGGCACGACTTAGGGTTACGAGTCATAAAGAAATTTAAAGAAACAAAATATATCAATAAAAAGCATCTTTGGATGGTCTGATGAAGGCTTTCCGTAGATGCTTTTATTGCTTTGTACCATGTTCTGACTTGTTTCTTAGCTGGTGAAAATTATTTTTGCAGAGTCCATTTTCTGTTTGAATTATTTCCAATTGGAGATACATCAGGTATTTCTTTTAAAATAGCCCGGGTTCGCGGAAGACTTAATCCAATATATTCAGCAATATCACTGGTTTTTGAGATATTGTTTTTAGATAAATACTCTCTGATTTTTTCTATATTTTCCAAAGTTTTTTGGTTTTGTTTTTTATGACAGGATTTATTCGCTTGTTTTTTATCGCTTGTTTTTATCGCTTGTTTTTTATCGCTTGTTTTTATCGCTTGTTTTTTATCGAAGCTAAGAATCAGAAGAGTTCTATCTGGATCAAATTGTTCTTCTATAACTGGTTCAACCCAGCCTTGATCCTCCCATGTGTTAAAAATGTTGGGTACTCCGCTGCCGGCACGCTCGCCGATATTGATCAGATTAAACATTTTCATGAGTACTTTGTTGCGAGGATCAGAAATTCCCCCTTTTTTCATTTGTTGTTTTCCTGTTCTGGAATATCCTGGATTTTCAAATACTATTCTGTCAGCTTCTTTTCGGACTACAATGCCTCGAACACCATAAAAGTCTGCATTTATCAAACAGTTTGCGAGGGCTTCCCTCAATGCTTCATGTACGGGAGTATCATCAATACGGTTTCCATCGATTGTTTTAAAAGGTACCTTGATATCTTTAACAAGTTTATTATATACTCGGAAGTAAAAATCACATATATTACCGGACCATTCACCGGAACTTGACTGTAAGCGATCGGTCCAGCGTATAGTTGGATCCAGAATTTCACGATAATCTAAAAAATATTCAGGGAAATGTCGTACAATGTTATATTCATCTCCAAACATTAGCATTCCTGCAGCTGTTGGATGAAGGCATTTATCAATATTGGAAATGGCAGCAGCTCCTATGCTGCGTAAATATTCAGAATCATTTAAACGGCCAAATGGATGTGCAGGTTTAAGGGCTCGATGTCTGTTGCGATATCCCTGAATGGTTTCATAATTTAGGTCGCTTATTGGAACATCATCCAGTACATCCATATCCATAGTGTTGTCTGTCTGGTCGCGGAGCATGGCTTTCACCTGAAGTTTGGTACAATGATAGTCTCCTTCGTGATTTCTTCGAAATGTTCCGCCAAATATATCATCATTAATATACACAGGTTTTTGTTCTCTGTTTGCCATAGGAACATAAATCACGATGATAGTATCTTCATCCTTCTCATATATCTCTACATCCTGATCAGATAGAAGATTTACGTTGACCTTTTTTCGATTATTGATTGTATCCCAGAAATGTTTTAACAGCTTGTCCCTGTCTGTACTTTTTAAACCTGTAGTTCTCCAGGTTCCATCTTTGTTTTCGGCAACTCCCAGAATAATTACGCCGCCATAACAATTTGCAAAAGCAGAGTAAGTCTCCCATAAAGAAGAAGGAAGGCCGCCATTTGCTTTTTTTACTTCGCGCCGGTTATCTTCTTTATATAAGTTGAACTTTGTAATATCAAAAAAATGTACCATTGTTATTACCTCTTTTTGAAACCAATAATTTGTCTTTATTATACCGTACAGAACTGAAAAATGGCAATGGCTATAATTAAAGAGTATTTGTCGAAATTGCCACAGGTATAGAGTGCTTCACATTAATTCTGGAAACAGATATTCTGTTTTGCGAGTACAGGATATCGGATTAGGACTGTTGTATCCAGATTTTCACGATGCATATCGACAGCATTGATCTGATGATTTTCATAGGTGGTATAATAATAAATTCCCTTTGTTGTGTTGCAGCAGGAAGTGTAGAGAGTGATCTCATATTTGCCTTTTGCTACTTCGCAGCAACCACGCTGCTGATCTACGGAGCCGAGGATGTGGAAGAACTGGCTGACGCTTTCGAGTTCGGAGTCGCCGGATCTGGAGTTCATTTTTGTGAAGGCAACTTTGGCAAAGCGGGAGGCGGAGGAAAGGTCTCCCGGGAGGCCGAGGGCGCCCATACCGCGGCTGTAGGATTGGAGTTCTAATCCTGGAGCGAAGGTGTTCTCTGGTTGGCGAGGGGAGAGAGACTGGTAGTTGTTAAGCTGGAACATCTGCTGTGGGAAGGGTGGGTTATTGGTTAGTACCCCTACAGGATTTTCGTAGATATGGAGGCCGTCCTGCATGGATTCGATAACGAGGCAGCCGGAAGCATCTGCGAGGATCCAGTGGAGCTGAGCACATGGGAAGTTCTCACTGAACTGTGTGTTGGTGAGATTCATAGTTGAGAGTCTCTGGCGGGCTTCTTTTAAGGTGGCACACTGGCTGAGAATCCATGGGATGAATTCGAACTGGGCTACGTTTTCTTTGTCCGATACTGGTTCTGCATAGACTGCATTTCCTACGAAATTCAGACCTGCCATGCCGAGACCTTTTTCATTAATGGCATCATAGTAGAGTGGATAGTCTCCGGCCACATGAGCCATGCCAATGATGGCATAGTGAGAGTTCAGAACTTTGTCAGAATGGCGGAAATGAAATGGGTAGTTTCTTGGAGTGATGGTGATTTCGTCTCCGTAGGAAAATTCATAATCAAGGGTTCTGCCGAAATAGAAATCTTTTGTTTTATAAGTTGCTGCTGTGCACATAGTTATACCTCCTGCTGTAAAGAATATACACCTGTAAAACCTATATATTTATAACTGTTTATTAGTAGATTGTTTGCTGTAAGTATAGCACAGTTATATGTTCCTTTATTTTGGAGAATATTACCACAATCTTTTGTTTTTATGCAATATACAGATTTTGCTTTTTGCATAGTTACAGTTTATAAATATTTTAGAAATTCGACAAAAAATAGGACTGGACAAATGGATTGTCCGGTCCTATAATAATACTCACCAGAGTTCTTCTGGTGATTCAATCCCGTCAGTTCGGCGGTTAATTCCACTTTTATTTTTTTAAAATACCAAAGAAGAGACAGGCTGTTTCCTATTGTATGAACAGTATCGAAACAGTTGCGAAAAATATAAGACTGGGGGTGATGCAATATGCATTTTTTCACCTTTTTCCTGTAGCGGTTGCCGGGACTGCCATGATCATGGATATCCGTACAGCAAAAGTTGATAACGGATGGATTATTTTTTCCATGTCTGTGGGACTGTTTGTCTGTATATGGCAAAAGAATATTACGGGAATTGGATTTTTTATAATGGGAAGCGTAATGCCGTTATTTCTTATGATCCTCTTTGCCTTTGGGATGATAGGTGCCGGAGATATTAAACTATTCTGCGCACTGGGAGGGATAATGGGCTGTGAATCTATCATAAAATGCATCTTTATTTCTTTTCTGACAGGTGCAGGCATTTCGGCCGCACTTCTGATCTTTAACCACAATTTCTGTGAACGTATCCTTTATTTTATTGAATATGTGAAATGTACAGTCAGTACGGGAAAGATTAGTTCCTATCGGAGAAAAAGTATTGCTGCTCCTGAAAATTTCCATTTTACGATTCCTGTTTTTATAAGTGTGTTGTTATATGCAGGAGGTATCTATTGAAAAGAAATATTTTTGCAGTATGCGATCTGGAAGTGGATTATGCGCTGAACTTTATGGACTATATGAACCGGAAGAAGAATATTCCCTTTGAGATACAGGCATTTACATCTGTAGAGAACCTGATCGCCTATGGGAAACAAACACATATAGAGTTGCTGTTGATCTCCGGGCGGGCTATGTGCCGGGAAGTCCGGGATCTGGATATCGGGAAGATCATCATTTTGTCGGAAGGGGTACACCCTCCGGAACTTGACCAGTATCCAAGTGTGTATAAATATCAGTCTTCTTCTGATGTTCTCCGGGAAGTGATGGCATGTTATGGCGCCGAAAAAAAGACAGTGGCAGATCAGATTGCTGTATTAAAAAAGACAACAGAAATTATTGGAATATTTTCACCTCTGGGACGTTGTCTGAAAACCTCTTTTGCATTGACACTTGGACAGATACTTGCCAAAGAACGAGCCGTTCTTTATCTGAATATGGAAGAATATTCCGGATTTGAAGAATTGATGGGAAAAGGTTTTGCCCACAATCTGAGTGATCTTCTTTATTATGTGAGACAAGATAATCAGAATCTTCTCTATAAGATGAACAGTATGATACAGACGATCAATAATCTGGATTATGTTCCACCTGTGCAGATGCCGGCAGATATCCGTACAACAGCCTGGCAGGACTGGGAACGGCTTTTTCAGATGCTTATACTTGACAGTTCTTATGAAGTGATTGTGCTGGATATTGGATGTGGGATTGATGAAAATCTCCAGCTGCTGGATATGTGTAAGAAGATTTATATGCCTGTATTGTCTGATGCTGTTTCACAGTGTAAGATTGCGCAGTTTGAGAATCTGGTCCGAATCTGGGATTATCCTCAGATTCTGGAAAAGACGGAAAAGATAAATCCACCGTTTCATATGGCAACCTGCCTGTCACCTGCGTATGTTGAACAGCTGATGTGGAGTGAACTGGGAGATTATGTGCGGAACCTTCTGAGGAAAGAAAGCCAGAAAAAAGAAAATTAAAAAAGTTCCGGAAAGATGCTGTAAAGGGAAAAAGGATGAACAAAGATGTATTTAGAAAGTTGCGGCAGATGCTGATGGAAGAACTGGATCTGTCCAGAGAATTATCGGATAAAGAAATCCTTGATGTAATTGATGAGCTGATTCTGAACCAGATAAAAGATGTCCGTCTTGCGCTGAAAGAAAAGGTACAGCTTCGTCAGGAACTGTTTTATTCTGTCCGCAAACTGGATGTGCTTCAGGAACTGGTGGATGATGAGACAGTGACTGAGATCATGGTAAACGGGCCGGATACCATTTTTGTAGAACGGGCTGGCAAGCTTATGAAATGGCATAAAAGTTTTACTTCTGCTGAGAAACTGGAGGATGTGATCCAGCAGATTGTTGGAAAATGTAATCGTGTGATCAATGAATCCATGCCGATCGTGGATGCAAGGCTGGAAAATGGTTCCAGGGTAAATGCTGTAATTTATCCGGTTGCATTAAATGGTCCGATTCTCACTATAAGGCGTTTTCCTGAACACCCCATTACAATGGAAAAGCTGATCGCACTGGGAAGTATCACACAGGAATGTGCAGAATTTCTGGAGAAGCTTGTGAAGGCCAGATATTCCATGGTCATAGGAGGCGGAACCGGAAGCGGAAAGACTACATTTCTTGCAGCAATGTCGGAATATATCCCCAGGGACGAAAGACTGATCACAATAGAAGATAATGCAGAACTTCGCATCAGGGGAATTGACAATCTGGTCCGGCTGGAAGCAAAGATGGCAAACATGGAAGGAGCAGTTTCCGTTACGATCAGAGATCTGATCAAATCTGCATTACGAATGCGTCCGGACAGAATCATAGTGGGAGAAGTCCGCGGCGGAGAGGCAATGGATATGCTTCAGGCATTGAATACAGGGCATGAAGGGTCGCTGTCTACTGCCCATGCCAATTCTGCCAGGGATATGTTATCCAGACTGGAAACAATGGTTCTGATGGGCGTTGATCTTCCATTGGAAGCAATCAGAAGACAGATTGCTTCCGGAGTGGATATTCTGGTACATCTGGGAAGAATGAGGGATAAATCAAGGAAATTGCTGGAAGTAACTGAGGTGTGCGGCTTTGAAAATGGAGAAATCCGTATCCGGCCGCTGTATCAATGGCAGGAAGGGAAAGGTCTTGTAAAGACATCATCCCTCCTTCATGTGGAAAAACTGGAAAGAGCGGGGATTGAACTATGAAAGGGAAAGAAAAAGAACAGCTTTATCAGAAACGTAATTATGATCGTTATCGTTTTTCTATGAAAGAACTTCTGAAATATATGGGACAGGCACTGGCGTTGTGCATAATGGCAGATTATCTTTTTTACAAAAGTAAATGGGTGTTGCTTCTTATGCTTCCCGTTCCTGTGTTTTATCTGAAATGGCAGAAAAATCGTATGATCAGGGAAAGACGGAAGAATCTGAATTATCAGTTTAAGGATGCACTTACTTCGCTGAGTGTTGCGGTTCAGGCCGGATATTCGGTGGAAAGCGCGGTAAAAACCTGTGTCAGAGATTTGGAGAGACTCTACGGAAAGGGAACGGATATTGTGGAGGAATTTCGCTATATTGAAAGCCAGCAGCATATCAGTGTTCCGCTGGAAGAGCTGTTTCTGGATCTTGGAGAAAGAAGTCAGATAGAAGATATCGAAAATTTTGCCTCTGTATTTTATACAGCCAAGCGTACAGGTGGTGATATGAACCGGGTAATTCAGAAGGTGTCTCGTATGCTTGGAGATAAGATTGACGTTAAAAAAGAGATAGAGGCTACACTGGCAGCAAAGAAGTCAGAACAGATGATCATGAGTCTGATGCCTGTGGGAATTATCCTGTACTTGCAGATGACTTCACCGGGCTTCTTAAGTGTTCTTTATGGAAATCCCTTTGGAATTGCAGCAATGAGTATCTGTCTTGTCATTTATGCTGCGGCATACTGGCTTGGCAGAAGGATTGTAGATATTGAGGTGTGACAGTACAAATGTGGGTACATGTTGTCATTTTTGTTATGATCCTGTGTGCACTGACCGGCTGGAAAAAAGGATGGATTCCATCTTCCGGAATCGGAGGGAAGGATGGTATCAGACTTTTTTCGGTAGTAGCGATAGCCGGAAATCTGCTGGGCATGATCCTTACTTTGCAAAACGGTGGACAGGTGTATCCTCAGGGATACCGTCTGGAAAAGGAGGATACAGGATCATATGAGAAGGAATTTATGGTATCCGTTGACGGAGAAGAACCGGTCTCCATGTACATTCAGGTACCGGAGAAGGAACTGGAAGAGCAGGAGGAAGAACCGAAACAGAATAAGAAGCTGACCAGAAAAGAACAGGCACAAAAAAGTATTGCAGAGGCAGTATCCCGGTATAACGAGCAGCGCAGTGATCCGGATTATTATTATCTTCCGGATAAGCTGAATGGAAAAAAGGTAAAATGGGAAAGTCCGGCAGACACTTCCGGAATGCTTCTGACAGGACTGTTTCTTATTGCGGCAATGGCAATTCTTGTGATGAAAGGGAGAGAAGAACAGGTTCAGCTTCAGAAACGGTATGAAGAACTTCTTATGGATTATCCGGGACTGATCATGAAATTTACACTTCTGGTTCAGGCCGGGATGACTGTAAGAAAGGCATTCCAGAAAATTTCTCTGGATTATGGAAGAAAGAGAAAGCGGAATCCAAGACCTGCGTATGAAGAGATACGGATTGTATGCTATGAGATGGAAAGCGGAGTTTCTGAAAGTGAAGCATACAGAAGATTTGGAGAAAGATGTGGTCAGGCAAAGTATAAAACATTTGCCACGCTTCTTATTCAGAATCTCCAGAAGGGTAGCAGACAGATGGCTGATATGCTTGAAAGAGAATCAACCGAAGCATGGGAAGAACGAAAGAGAAAAGCACGTGTTCTTGGAGAGGCTGCAGCCACAAAACTTCTGGTGCCGATGATCATGATGCTTATTGTCGTTATGGCAATTGTCATGATTCCTGCTTTTATGTCTTTCTACGGAGAAACATGATAAGGTGCTGCAGTAAATTCTGTGCAGCGTAAAGGGTGCTTTTGGATATGGAGGGAAAAAATGGGACAATTGATAAGACAGATAAAAAAGAAAAACGGACTGATACGAAGATTCGCAGAGGAAGAAGACGCTGTAGGTGTTGTGGAGATCATTCTGATTCTTGTAGTCCTGATCGGGCTTGTCATTATTTTCAAAGAGCAGCTGACCGAACTGGTGCAGAGCATTCTTTCAAAGATCGCCAAACAGAGTAATTCTATTTAAGATGAAAAGAGAAGGAGGTGTACTTCCTGTATGAAATATTGCGGAAAGGAAAGAGGAAGCATTACATTATTTCTTGCATTAATACTCAGTCTGCTTTTGTCTCTTGTATGTACAAGTATAGAATCTGTACGTATGGCATCGGCCAGAACCCAAATACTCAACAGTATGGATATCGGACTTTATTCTGTATTTGGACAGTATGACAGGAAACTTCTTGAGGAATATGATCTGTTTGCGCTGGATGGTTCCATGGGAGGCGGGCAGCTTAATCTCGCAAAGATCTGCGATAATCTGGAATCCTATATGAAACCGGTGTTAAAGCAGAACAGTCAGAAACTTGAACTGCATCAGAGCGGACTTACCGGTTACCGGCTTCTGACAGATGAGTGCGGAGAGGTTTTTTATCAGCAGATTGTGCAGTATATGCAGGAAACTCTTGGAAGTCAGGGAGTACAGCTCCTTCTTAACAAAATGTCTGATCGAGAGAGAAAAACAGAAGAGGCAGATCTGAAAGCGAAACAGGCGGAGACAGGAGGCTCCATCGACAGATATGATTCGGAAATGAATCAGGCTTCTCAGAAAAGCCGGCAGGCAGCACAGGAAGCTGAAAACAGGCAGCAACAGGAAGGACAAATATCAACCCAGCCAGCACCGACGCAGCCACAGGCTGACAATCCCATCAGTATTATAAAAAGAATTATGAAAATGGGAATACTGGAGCTGGTTTTGCCACCCGGACGGGAAATTTCCACCCGGACAGTCAGCAAAGACACAATGGTTTCGGGAAGACAGCTGCAACAGGGAATGGAGATGCCGGACGGAGTGACAGCAGATAGCAGTTATACTTCCGGGGTTTTGTTTCAGCAGTATCTGATGAATCATCTGGGAAATTACACAGATCCGTCAAAAGAAAGTCTTGCATATCAGATGGAATATATTTTTGGAGGAAGAGACAATGATATAGATAACCTTAAATCTGTGGCATCAAAGCTTTTGTTCATCAGAGAAGGCGTAAACTTTGCATGTTTGATGGCAGATAATGTAAAAAGAACAGAGGCACAGGCACTCGCTGCAGCCATTGCGTCGGGATTTCTGGTTCCTCCGGCAGCGGTAGTGATAGAGTCTGCATTGCTTTTATGCTGGGCATTTGCGGAGAGTGTACTGGATGTGAGAGAACTTTTTGCAGGAGGGAAGATTCCACTTGTAAAAACTTCCGCAGACTGGCAGATTTCGCTGTCTAATCTTTCAAGTCTGATGGAAGGACTGGATTCCATGCGGAAAAACAATGAACATGGATTGTCCTATGAGGATTACCTTCAGGTTCTGATATTGCCTGTTTCAAAGGAAAAGAAAGTGATGAGAGCTATGGATATGATCGAAGATGCGATAAGAAAGAAAGGCAGGGCAAATTTTTATATGGATTCCTGTGTTGTAGCTCTGGAGGCATTTGCGGAGGTAAAAGCAAACAGGAAAAAGGAATTTCAGGTGATACGTCAGTATTGTTATGAATGAATTGCTGAAAAGAGGTGTGAAAAGATGCTTTTACAGAAAGAAAAACAAAGCATTGAAGAAATCGGAAAAAAAGATAAAAAAATTTATGAAAGGAGAAAAGTCTCTCTAAGCAATATTTACGATCTTTTATTCCCCCAAAAGAGTCGGAAATATTTTCGGACAAATGCAAAAGAACATATTGGAGAAGTTTCTTCTGTAAAAGTATCTTTCTGCACCTCTTTTCGGGGGAAGATTAAGAAGGGAAGTCTGGCAGTAGAAACAGCACTTGTACTGCCGCTGTTCTTCCTGGGAATGGTTACGCTGATTTCGTTTATGGATATATATAAACTGCAGACGGAACATCTGACTGCATTGTGTACGAAGGTAAAACAGGCGGGAATGTATGCGTATCTTCCGGGTGGGGACAGTGTTGATGATATTACGCTGCCGGACATCTACACATATAAACCCTTTGGTGGACTGATACCTCTTCCGAATGTTGTAATTTATAACCATGTAAAAGTCCATGCATGGACAGGAACCGAATTTCCTGACAATGGAGGAGAGCAGGGAGAAACAGAACCGATGGTTTATGTAACTGCCTCGGGCAGTGTGTACCATAAAAATCCGGGCTGCAGCTATCTGAATGTTTCATTAAAACAAATTCCCGGAAGTTCCGCAAAATCTGCATCCAATAAGTACGGGGAGCATTATTCAGCCTGTGAAATCTGCAGCAGGAATCAGAATCCGGCAGGAGTGGTATATGTTACGGAACAGGGAAACAGATACCATAATCTGGAGTCCTGCAGTGGGCTGAAACGTTCGGTAAGACTGGTAAAAGCTTCCTCTGTTTCGGAAATGGGAGCATGTAGCAGGTGTGGCTGAATTTTGCCGGAGAGATGTATATGGAGATGAATGGTGTAAAAGAAATATGTGTACTTGGATTTCTGGGAATAAATTCATGGATAGATATCAGAAAAAAGCAGGTTTCTCTTCTGCTGATCATAATATTTGCAGTCTGCGGAACTGTGTGGACAATATATAGCAGAAGAAATGTTCCGGAGGTTCTTATGTGCGTGGGGACAGGTTTTCTCTTTGTGCTGATCGGCATCCTTACAGAAGGTGCTGTGGGAATGGGCGATGGCTGGCTGCTTATGGCACTGGGGACAGTGCTGTACCCGGAAGAATTTTTTTCAACACTTTTTATAGGAATGATCTGCAGTGCAGTATGGTCCGGCATCATGATGATGAGATTTTGCAGAAAGGGAAGTACGGAAATACCGTTTGTGCCATTTCTGCTGGCAGGATATCTGGGAGGATTTTTGATATGAAAGATAATTTTTGTATAACAAATGAATACAGTATAATTCGTAAGGGAAGTTTTACAATCGAGACTGCCTGTGTCATGCCGTTGATCCTGCTGGTATTGATGGGACTTATCTATCTGAGCTTTTTTGTACATAACAGGGCATGGCTGACAGCGGCAGCTTATGAATCGGCAGTAAGCGGGAGCATGGAAGGGATTAAGAAAAACGGAGAAATATATGATACTGCAAGGATGCGCAGTGAGGAGCTGGGGAGTATTGGCTTTTTCGGGGCGGAGAATTTAGGTACCCAGACAAATGTGGGAAAAGAAGTGCAGGTAACCTATGACCTGGACACAATCTCGTCGTATGGCAATCTGGGCTGGCATTTGAGGACAGAAGGGAAATCCGCAGTGATAAATCCGGTGAAACATATCCGCAGACTGCGGGCGGCGCAGGCGGTACTGAGAGAAATGGGGGAATAGAATAGTATGCGGACAGAATATAAGAGGGATATGAATCATAATTATCTCATTGTCTATGGTGAGAATGAGATCAATACAGATTCCTATCAGGTAAGGATGCTTGCGGGAAATGTGATTCCCTCTCTTCTGAAGTGCAGGATACAGGGGATGGATGGCAGATTTCTTATCTATTTTGATATTACTTCGAAACAGGCGGTGAATGTGCTGTATGAAGAAAAGAAGATGGGAGTTGAAGATCTCAGGCTTATTTTCGGTGGTTTTGTAAAGGCTATGGAAGATGCGGCGGAATATCTGATCAATCCCGGACAGTTTATAATGTCGCCGGAATATATTTATACAGATATTGAAAAAAGACAGATTTATTTCTGTATGATGCCCGGATATGAGAAGGATATTAAAGAACAGTTTCAGCTTTTGACAGAATATATTCTGCCGAAAATAGACCATCAGGATCAGGATGCGGTAATCCTTGGATATGGAGTATATAAAAGAGCAATGGAAGACAGTTTTCATCTGGAGCATATTAAAGAAGAATTATACAAAACTCAGAGTTCAGATGTAAATGGGGAGAAGAAAGAAAAAATAAATGCAAAAAAGACAGAGCAGGAGATGGAGTTTGCAGAAGAAGAGACTTTCCCGGAAAATAATGAAAACCGGAATGAATTTGTAAGAGAAGGAGAAGATTCAAAAGAACCCGGCCGACTGAACCCGGTCGGTGTTATTGTGCCGGCTGCTGTTCTGATCTGTGGACTGGCAACTGCTATCCTGAAGGGATATCTGCCACATGTGGAAATGGAAACTATACTTGGTGTAATTGTTATAGCTATAGCGGGTATCATGCTGGGCCTGCGTATTATAAAGACAAAAAAAGTTTTGCATCTCCCGGAACAGGCGTATGCATCAGGAGAAACAGTGAGACACATAGAAAAAATAAGAAATATGCCATCATGGAATAAAACAGAAAAGAAAACATCAGGGAAAAGATCAGGATGGAAAGAAGCAGAAGGAAAAGTGTCAGAGAAGAAATGGGAGGACAGATTATATGAAAACCTGTCCCAGACAGTGGAGAGAAATCAGCAAACAAATCAGAGTCAGCCGGTGAATGGGCACAAAATGTCAGACTGTGGACAAAAAACTTCCGAATCATCCCGGATACATATGGACTATGGTGAAACAGTAGTACTATCTGCCGGAACAGTAAGCGGACCTGCAAGTCTGGTGAGCAAAGAACCGGGAGAACTGGCGACCATTTATCTCAATGAAGATCTGACTGTGATCGGAAAGCTGGAAACTGCCTGTGATGCGGTGATCAGCCTGCCTACCGTAAGCCGTATCCATGCAAAAATACGAAAAAAAGAAGAAAACTATTTCCTTAGTGATATGAATTCCAGAAACGGAACGTCTGTAAATGGAAGATTACTTCGTCCGGATGAGGAATATCAGCTTGAACCGGAAGATGAAGTGGATTTTGCACAGGCAAGATATATATTTCTGGAATAAATGTTTTTACAAAATACAGGAGGTCTGCTACAATTAGTAATGGTACATTGTTTTTGAGATAAAGAAACAGAAAAGAGGTAAAACTTGGAAGAACTGAAAAAGGCACCGGTTACAGTGCTTCTCATTCTGGCAAATATTCTTGTTTTTACTGCAGTGGAATTTACCGGAGGATCAGAGGATACCATGCATATGCTTCAGTGCGGAGCGGCATATACTCCCGCCATTATGCAGGGAGAATACTATAGGATCTTTACAAGTATGTTCCTTCATTTTGGACCGCAGCATCTTGGAAATAACATGCTGGTACTGTTTGTGCTTGGAGGCAGACTGGAGCGTACAGTTGGAAAACTGAAATATCTGCTGATCTATCTTCTGGGAGGAATGGGTGGAAATCTGCTGTGTCTGTTCCTGGAACTGGACAGTGCGGATTTTGCAGTTTCGGCAGGTGCATCCGGTGCAGTGTTTGCTGTGATGGGTGCAATGATCTATGCTGTGATCAGGGGCAGAGGTCATATTGAAGATCTTTCTGCCAGACAGGTAGTGATCATGGCTGCTTTTTCGCTTTATTTTGGTTTTACAAGCGAAGGAGTGGACAATGCGGCACATGTAGGCGGTCTTATCTGTGGATTCCTGCTTGCAGTTCTGCTTTATCACCCTTCGCAGCGTGCAGGATAACCGACCTTTATTCAGGGGATGCCGGCAGATAAATATAAAAGGCAGAACCCTGACCGGGAGTGCTGGAAACCCTGATCTGACCATGGTGTGCAGAGATGATTTCTGCTGTTACTGCAAGCCCGAGACCGGTTCCTTCCGGTTTATATGTAATGAAGGGATGAAAGATATTCTCAGTCTGCTTATGCGTCATACCACATCCGTTATCTTTAATACAGATGCAGATGCCGGAATCTGCAGGGGTGAGATTTACAATAATCTTTCCGCCTGGCTGATCGATGGCTTCACAGGAATTTTTGATCAGGTTAAATATGACCTGACGCATTTTTATCCGGTCAAGAAAAACAGGTGAAGAAGTATGTTCCACATGTATTTCCAGCCGGATTCCCAGATAGTCCAGAGTGTTTTTCTGACAGGATAAAACAGTGGTCAGAAATTCCGCGGGATTTACAGGAACAAGAGTAACTGTCTGCGCATGGCTGAAGTCAGAGAGTTCTTTCAGCAGTTCTTTTACATATTCAAGGTTATCCATAAGACTGTCCCATTGTCTGTAACTGCACAGTTCCGGGTGAGAGGAAGCCATCAACTGAAGTTCACTGTTGATCAGCGTGACCGGATTACGGATTTCATGTGAAAGTCTGGATAAAAGAAAACGAAAATCTTTTTCTGATTGTTTTGTTATTTCAATCTGCATATTATCACCTCAGGAAAAGTGTATCATTGTGAACTTTCAGCCGCAACTGATTTCGTCCTGAAAAATTCGCAATAAAACGACAAGTATTACTGATTATTGCAAATCAAAATCTTGAATTTTAAGAAAGAAGGATTTAAAGATGGAAAATTGTATTTTTTGTAAAATCGCTAATGGAGAGATTCCTGCTGCAACACTTTATGAGGATGAGAATTTCAGGGTAATTCTTGACCTGGGCCCGGCGAGTAAGGGACATGCGCTGATCCTTCCGAAATCGCATGCTGCCAATATTTATGAATTATCGGATGAAATGGCTGCAAAGGCAATGATTCTTGCAAAGAAAATGGCGACAGCAATGACAGCAGCACTGAAATGTGACGGATTTAATATTGTACAGAATAATGGCGAGTGTGCAGGGCAGACAGTATTTCATTTTCATATGCATCTGATTCCGAGATATAAAGGAGATCAGGTGGGAATCACATGGCACCCGGGTGAACTCAGTGATGCAGATAAAGAAGAAATTCTGTTAAAAGTAAAGGAGCAGCTGTCCTGATATTCTGATACAGCACATTACAAAAGATGGAGAATATAGATTTTGTAAGTATCTACAGGAAATACCGCTCTCGGGCGTTCAATATTGGAAAATTTATCCTTGGCGATGAAGATGAAGCAGAAGATGTCTGTCAGGATGTATTTGAGACTTTGTTTCATATGGGCCGGAGTGTGGATTTTTCAGATGAAAAGAAACTGGAGAATCTGATTGTCAGAATCAGCTACCATAAGGCATCCGATCATCGCAAAAAGGCCTTCAGGAAATATGAATATGCGAATTCAGATGCGATTCTGGAAATGACAGATATGCGGGTAAGAAAAGGTAATCGTGTAGATGAGATTGTTCTGAATCTGGAGGCAGCAGGATACCTGCAGTCGATATTTGAAAAACTGAGAGAAAAGAACAGGACAAATTATGAAATCTATGTCAGTGTAACGTTATATGACATACCAACGCGTCTCGTTGCCAGACATTATCATATCACAGAAAATAATGTGAATAACAGAGTCATGAGGACGAGACGCTGGCTTGCTAGGGAATATAAGAAAATAACCCGGTGATTACTGTTTATTTACGCAGTCTTCGATCAGCCCGGTGATTTTTTCAATAGAATTCATATGACTGCTTTCTGACATGGCATGAACATAGGACTCTCTGTTCTGGTACAGTTCGCGGATTGCGTTTAAAAGTGTGCTTTCTGTAATCTCTTCTTCCTCAAGTACCATGCTGAATCCCTGACGTTCAAATGAACGTGCATTGAGGATCTGGTCACCGCGGCTGGCATTTGCAGAAAGCGGGATCAGAAGATTGGGTTTTTTTAAAGCATTCAGTTCACAGATTGCATTGGCACCTGCGCGGGAGATAACGATATCAGACAGAGCAAACAGATCGGCAAGCTCCTGTTTAATATATTCATACTGTACATATCCTTTTGTGTCTTTGAGACTTTCATCCATTTTTCCCTTACCACACAGGTGGATAACCTGAAACTCTTTTAAAAGTTCCGGAAGGATTTTGCGGATATTTTCATTGACAGATGCAGCACCAAGACTTCCGCCGATCACCATAAGAACCGGTTTGTCATCTGTGAAACCACAGAATTCGCGGGCTGCCTCTTTACTTCCGTTTAATAATTCCTGACGGATAGGAGTACCTGTAAGTACTGCTTTGTCAGCAGGAAGACTTTTTACAGTCTCAGGGAAGTTACAGCATACTTTTGTTGCAGATGGAATGCAGATCTTATTTGCAAGTCCGGGAGTCATATCTGATTCATGAATGATGGTAGGAATTTTACGTCGACCGGCAGCGATTACAACTGGGACAGTCACGAAGCCACCCTTGGAGAAAACCACATCTGGTTTTAATTGTTTCAATAATTTTTTGGCCTCACCGAATCCTTTCAGTACACGAAATGGATCTGTGAAGTTTTTCAGATCAAAATAACGTCTCAGCTTTCCGGATGAGATTCCGTAATAAGGAATATTCATTTCTTCAATAAGCTTTTTTTCGATTCCATCGTAGGATCCGATATAGGAAATTTCGTATCCAAGCTCCTTAAGGCGTGGGATCAGAGCAATATTCGGAGTCACATGTCCGGCTGTGCCGCCGCCGGTGAGCACAATATGTTTCATAGAGATTCCTCCTGTTTTATTCTGAATAGTTACAACAATTCTATAAAAGACTGCAGGGAATATGTGAAATCCTGCGAAAATGTCCGGATTCATTATTTTATGGAATTGCTATACGTTACTATTTAATATGAACCCAGGGGGAGAAATTGTCAAGGAAAGTTAAATATTATGAAGAACAAAACAGATATACAGACAAAAAATCAGCAGATAGACAAAATACTTCAAGAGCAGTATGATACTGAAACCAAAATACTTGAATCCGCATTGCTGAACGCAGCAGGCAAAACCTCATGGGATGAATTTCCGGAAGAATCCGAGGAGAAGATCCGGGCGGGGTATGATCGGCTGATCACCCGACTGAGAGAAACAGGGGATTTCAATGAAGCAGCCAGGGCTGAAAAGACAGGAAGCACCAGGGCGGCAAAGGAAAAACTTGAAAGTCTTGAGTATGACGGGAACAGGACTCACAGAATCCTGAAATCTGCAGCTGCCGCAGTGGCAGTAGTTATGTTGACTGCGCTGGTGGGAATGACTGCTATAGCTGACTATCGATATCTGGATAAAAATACGCAGACATATCAGAAGACATCCGTTTTTGAAAAAAAATAAAAAAATTTTATTTTTTTGTGTGATATTTGCCGATTTGATTCGCATAGTATATGTAATGAAAGTTTGCGAAGCAGAAATCCGGCATTTTATTCTTCGGATAAGTGTGCGGATCAAAGGCTCGGAACAAAACGTTATATATTTATGCACTGACCGACAGAGAATCATTAAAATATCGGCAAATTTTTAAAATTCTTACGTGGCAGATGCAAAGAAAGGCAGGAACAGTCGAAAAAAAACTGTTTCTGCTTTTTATTTTCAGAAAAGATATTGTTAATTTGTTTCATTGTAGTGTATAATTAATACAATATAGAAGGATCATAAAAGCAGTAAAAAGCTGCCGGGTTAAACAGGCAAAATGCAGCAAAACAATTGGGGATATCAAAAAGATTCCGAGAGTACATCAAAATCTGAAGGGAGGTTTTTATATGAAGATTACATTTATCGGGGCAACTCATGAGGTTACGGGATCTTGTTATTATCTGGAGGCAGCAGGTCACAAGTTTCTTGTAGACTGCGGAATGGAGCAGGGACCGGATTATTATGAAAATGCAGAAATACCAGTGGCTTTGGGAGAGATAGAATTTGTTCTTCTGACACATGCACATATAGATCACTCAGGTAATCTTCCGGCTATTTATGCAAAGGGGTTCAGGGGACCGGTATATGCCACAGATGCCACCAGCCATTTATGCGATATTATGCTCAGAGACAGTGCGCACATTCAGATGTTTGAAGCAGAATGGAGAAACCGTAAAGGCAGACGACAGGGCAAACCGGAATTTGTTCCGGCTTATACAATGGAAGATGCCATGGGAGTGATCAGAAACTTTGTGGGATGCCCGTACAATAAGATGATCACTCCTGCAGAGGGAATCTCAGCCCGGTTTATTGATGCAGGCCATTTGCTGGGCTCTGCAAGTATTGAGCTGACGATCAGGGAGGAGGATACAGAGAAAAAGATTGTATTCTCCGGAGATATTGGAAATACCTGCCAGCCCTTGATCAAGGATCCTGAGTATCTGCACCATGCAGATTATATAGTTATGGAATCCACTTACGGTGACCGCAGTCATGGAGAAAAGCCTGATTATGTGAAACTGTTGTCAGAAATCATCCAGGAAACCTTTGACAGAGGAGGAAATCTTGTGATTCCTTCTTTTGCAGTGGGACGTACGCAGGAAATGCTGTACTTTATCAGACAGATCAAGGCAGACGGACTGGTGTATGGACATGACGGATTTAAAGTATATGTGGACAGTCCTCTTGCAAATGAAGCTACCACGATTTTCTCGGAGCATCAGTATGACTGTTTTGATGAAGAAGCGATGGAACTGATCCAAAAGGGAATTAATCCAATCAGTTTCCCTGGATTGAAGGTTTCCGTCACCAGTGATGATTCGAAGTCGATCAATTATGATGAGGAGCCCAAGGTAATCATTTCAGCCAGTGGTATGTGTGATGCAGGACGTATCAAGCACCATCTGAAACATAATCTGTGGAATGAGAAGAATACGATTCTTTTTGTAGGATATCAGGCGGTCGGTACTCTTGGAAGAGCACTGATCGAGGGGGCTGCAGATGTGAAACTGTTTGGTGAACCTGTTCATGTGGCAGCGCATATCTGCCAGATGCCGGGAATCAGCGGTCATGCGGATGTGAATGGCCTTTTAGACTGGGCGAAGGCATTTGAGGAGAAACCGCAGAAAGTCTTTGTTACTCATGGAGATGATACAGTTACAGAGATTTTTGCAAAACGTCTGACAGATGAACTGGGGTATGATACAATGGCTCCGTTCAGCGGTACGGTTTATGATCTGGCAGACGATGTATGTCTGTATGAGGCAAAGGGTGTGAAAATCCAGAAAGCATCTGCATCACCGAAGGCAACAAGAGCAGCCAGAGCTTTCGAGAAACTTCTGGCACTTGGTTACAGGCTTATTACGGTTATCAGGAAAAATGAAGGAACGCCGAATAAAGATCTGGAAAGATTTTCAAGAGATGTTCAGTCCCTGTGTGATAAATGGGACAGGACAGATATGTAAATTAAAAAAATATCCCACGAAACTTTATCTATAGCAATCTTTGTAAATAATATATTGATTCAATTTACATTATTTAAGAGGCTTGCTATAGTTTTCGTGGGATATTTTATATGGTCACCTGCGTAACTGTTCAGTATTTCCACAGTTGTTTATTTGTTCAGAACTTCCTCCAGTGCAGTGGAAAGCTGATCCGGACATGAGGTATTCTTAAATCCGCATTTGATTCCTTTTAATCTGCTGATCACTTCCTCTGCATCCATTCCCTCTACAAGACTGGCTACACCCTGGGTATTTCCGCTGCATCCGCCGATGAAACGGACATTGTGGACTTTCTTATTGTCATCTACTTCAAATTCAATATGGCTGGCGCAGACACCTTTTGTTTTATACGTCATGATATGTTTCCTCCTGTGTGAAAAAATGTAACTATAAATGCTGCTGTTCATATACCACTACGTTACTGTTTACTTCGTTCTCAGTAACGTAGCCAAAATTTATTCCAGATTGCCTGCGGCAATGGAATTTTGGCTTGTATGTCTCGGGATTTTGGCATATTCATGCCAAAACACCTCGCGGAATAGTGATATGTGAACAGTAACATAAAATAGCAATTGTATTATAACAGAGGATAAAAAAAGTTTCCATATAAATAAAGTTTTGCTATAATAAAGAAATGTCAGGAACATTTGTCACTGTTTACACATCTGAACCTGATACCATGAAAATGAAAAATTACAATATACAAAGAAGAGGTGTTTTAATAATGAAATGTATCGGAATTATCGGAGCAATGGAACAGGAAGTTGCAAAAATCAAGGAAAAAATGCAGGATGTCACAATTACATCCAGAGCCCGTATGGATTTCTATGAGGGAACTCTGGAAGGAAAGAAAGTAGTTGTTGTACGCTCAGGAATCGGAAAAGTAAACGCAGGTATGTGCACACAGATTCTTGCAGATGTATTTGGTGTGGAAGCGGTGATCAATACAGGAATTGCAGGAAGTCTGAATAATGATGTAAATATTGGGGATATTGTTCTTTCCACAGATGTTTTGCATCATGATATGGATGCGATCGGCTTCGGATATAAGAAAGGTCAGATTCCGCAGATGGATGAATTTTCCTTCCCTGCTGATGAAAAACTTCGTAAACTGGCTGCAAAAGTATGTAAAGAAGTAAATCCTGAGATCAGTGTATTTGAAGGAAGAATCTGTTCCGGAGATCAGTTTATCTCAGATAAGAGCGTTAAAGATGCCATCATTTCAGAATTTGGTGGATTTGCAGTAGAGATGGAAGGTGCTGCTATCGGTCAGGCTGCTTATCTGAACCATATTCCATTTCTTGTAGTAAGAGCAATCTCTGATAAGGCAGACGGAAGTGCTCACATGGATTACGCTGAGTTTGAGATGGCGGCAATTGAACACAGTGTCAAATTAACTGTAAGAATGATCCAGGAATTGTAATCTGCAAGAAGCAGATGAAATAAAGCGGCACGTGAACTGTATTTCGGCACAGTCTGCAGAACTTTGCATATACTGAAATAGACAATCGAAAAGAATGCAGGATCGTACGATGTATCTGAAAGAATATTTTCCGTTTTATACCACATATGCAAATCCTCTTCTGTATGAAGGAGAACGGATGCAGGATAAAGAATTTAACCTGATGAAATCCTATTATCCGGGGACTGTACAGCATATTCAGGAGAAAATAGAAGAGGAATGTGATCTCATGGATTATGAGGGAAGCCGCCTTTATGATGAATATCCGGATAAATATATGATTTATCATTTAAGCTGCAAGATTAGGGAGAGTATGGAACCGGAAATAAGCACTCAGGCTATCAGGGAGGATTTTCTGGATGAACTGATACAGGTAATGCTTTGTCAGGAAATATCCAGAAGAAGATGCCGCAGATATCGCTGCAGGAGATACTTTTAAAACAGATTGTAATTGCTCGGGAAATCGGTTTGCTGGTACACCGGACAGTTACAACAGATTATATAACATTAACAGACAGAAAGAGCAATGAAAAATTTAAGAGAATATTTAGAAGAACAGATAAATGAAAATCTGATACAGGCTGTTCTGAGTGCCGGCAGAAATAAAGATGGCATATCAAAAATAAAGATTCGTCCGATCCGGCTGAAAGGACAGATCTGTTATCAGGCATCTGCCACAGAAGGACAAAAAGTTCTGCATAAAAACTACGGGCGTACGGAACTGATTGAATATGTGGAAAAAGAACTTGCAGAGAATTTCAGACAGTTTCAGGCACAGGGTGCAGTAACAGACGGGGTTGTTCTTGTCAGTAAAAAGGGGAAAATGACTATTAAACAGAAACACCATGAACAGAAAGAAAAAGTTCAGATCCAGGCACATAACCGGGTGAAACAATATATTCTTAAAGAAGGTGTTCCGGTTCCGTTTTTGATCGATCTGGGAGTTATGAATGAACAGGGAAAGATTATCCATGCCAGATATGACAAATTCAGACAGATCAATCGTTTCCTTGAATTTATTGAAGATATACTTCCCAGACTTTCCAGAGACAGAGAAATAACGATTCTGGATTTTGGTTGTGGAAAGAGTTATCTTACCTTTGCCATGTATTATTATTTAAGAGAACTAAAAGGATATGATGTAAATATCATAGGTCTTGACCTGAAAACAGATGTAATTGAGAAATGTAATTCTCTGGCACTCAGATACGGATATGAGAAGCTGCATTTCTATCATGGTGATATTGCAGATTATGAAGGTGTATCCTGTGTGGATATGGTGGTAACGCTTCATGCCTGTGACACAGCTACCGATTATGCACTTGCCAAGGCAGTGGAATGGGGAGCTGAAGTCATTCTTTCCGTACCCTGCTGTCAGCATGAAGTTAATAAACAGATCAAAAATGAAATGCTGGAGCCGGTTCTGCGCTATGGAATCCTGAAAGAAAGGATGTCTGCGCTGATCACAGATGCTGTGCGTGCAGATCTTCTGGAGAGCAAAGGTTATGATACCCAGATCCTGGAGTTTATTGATATGGAACATACACCTAAGAATCTCCTGATCAGAGCAGTCAGAACAGGGAAAAGATCAGACCAGGGTAAGGTGGAGAAAATGCTTGCAGCCCTGAATATCCATCCCACACTGGACAGGCTTCTGAATGAAAAAGAACAGGAAGGGAGTGTGCGATGAAAAGGATACTGAAAAAAGCAGGTATTCTTCTTCTGGTATTTCTGCTTGGTACAGCAGGTACTGCATTGCTTCTTAACAGTGAATCCACAGATAACCGTTCTGATTTTAATGACGCAGTGTTTCCGGAAGTCATGGTGGATATGAATGATACGCTGATAAACCGTATGTATGGATATGCGCAGCCTATGCAGGCGGATTTTACCAGAGACAGTGTGACTCCTCTGGATACATCAAAAAAACTGACATTTAAAGTGAATCCCTATGATTCGGAAGTAAAGAGTTTTTCTTATGAGATCCGTACATCTGATGGAAGTAAAGTCCTTGAAAATAAGAAGATTAAGAATCTTGTAAAAGAAGATCAGTATTTGTCCGTAGACGTGGAGATTGGCAGTGATCTGCGTATGAATCAGGAATATTCCATGCAGATTGCCCTGGAACTGGATGAGGGTACAGCATATTATTATACGAGAGTTGTTTCCAGGTCACAGGTACATGCATCAGATTATGCAGCTTTTGTAAAATATTTTTATGAAGCGTGTCTTGACAAAGAGTCAGCAGATGCACTGGGAAGTTATCTGGAACCACAGACAACAGGAGCAGCAACGAATTACTCGGGAATTAATATTAATTCTTCCCTGAGTGAGATCAGTTGGGGGAATCTTGCTCCGCAGCTGTGTCAGGAGGGAATTCCTGTGATCAAAGAGATCAATGAGACAACTGCCAGCGTTGTGCTGGAATATCAGCTGACTTCGCAGAATGATGATGAGGAAACGGAATTATATGACGTAAAAGAATTTTACAGAATGAAATATCAGGATACCAGGATTTATCTGCTGGATTTCCAGCGTTCTGCAAATCAGGTCTTTGATGGTACACTGCCTGTTTATGAGGATGATGGGATTATCCTTGGAGTGCGCGATAAGAATGTAGAATATATGATGAATGATGCTGCTACTGTGATAGCTTTTGTGCAGGAGGGAGATCTGTGGTCCTATTCACCGGGCAATGAAAAGGTAAATCAGGTTTTCAGTTTCAGAAAATTGAAGGACGGAGATTTCCGCGATTCCAGAACTCAGCATGACATCAAGATCGTCAGAGTAACTGATGAAGGAGATATTGATTTCGTACTTTATGGATATATGAACAGAGGAAGCCATGAAGGATATGAAGGAATTGCAGTTTACCATTACAATCGTGATAAAAACGTGGCAGAAGAAAGAGCCTTTATCCCTGTTTCGGAATCATTTGAATTTCTGAAAAAAGATCTTGAAAAACTGTCCTATGTCAATGAAAAGAATGAGCTGTTTCTGATTCTGGCGAAGAATCTTTACAGGATCAATATCGAAGAGAACTCCAGTGAAATTCTTGAAAAAGGAATAAAAAATGCGAATTTTGTATCTTCCGATAATAATGACCATGCAGCCTGGCTGGTTTCAGAGGGGGATGAAAAGGGAAATATCAAGGAAATTGATTTTGATACCTGTAAAACCCGACTGATCGCATCGCAGAAAGGCCAGAGACTTCGTACAGTTGGATTTATGAATGAAGATCTGATTTATGGAATGCTGAATAAAGAAGATATTCTTACAGATGAGGAGGGACATAAATCTGTTGGGATCCGCATTCTGCGTATTGAAGATTTTGAAGGAAATGTAAAAAAAGAATACCGGAAAGACGGACTTTATATCACTGATATTTCAGTAGGAAATACTCTGATCGAGTTTGAACTTTCTGCAAAATCCGGAAAAACCTCTTATGTTGCCCAGAAGAAAGATACGATCATGAATAATAAAAAGGCAGCGGCAAATACAGTAAAAATCGAACTTATTTCTGCATCCAGGACAGGTGTTCGTGTGAAACTGGTATTTAACACAACCAAACAGACAGATTCTCCGCTGACTATGTATGCAAAGGTAAGCAGTTCCGACCGGAAAGACATTGTTCTGGACACTCAGATTCCTCAGGAAACAGCATATTATGTTTACGGACAGGGCGGACTGGACGGTATCTATACAGATCCGGCGAAGTCTGTATTGCGTGCAGATACGCTGGGAGGTGTAGTGTTGAACCGTACACAGCAGTATGTATGGGAACGTGGAAATAAAAAGACAAAAATGCAGATAGATACAGAAGGGATTCCGGAGAGTGTGCTTCAGGGAACCTATGATATTAAAACCCTGAAAAAGAGTCTCAAAAAGACCGGAACTGTGATCGATCTTTCCGGCTGCAGTTTGGACAGTGTGCTGTACGAGATAAGTGCACAGCGTCCGGTAATTGCCAAAACGGGAGCAGATACAAGCGTGGTGATCGTAGGATATGATGAATATAATACCTGGCTGTATGATCCGGTTAAAAAAGAGACCTATCCGTATGGAATGAATGACAGTACGGATCTTTTCCAGAAAGCCGGAAATGTGTTTATCACCTATATAGAAACAGTAAATTACTGATGAAAAACATAACCGGCAGGCAGCTGAGAACGGAGCGAACAGTAACGCGACAGCAACCTGCCGGTTATTCATCCAAAAAATTGTAAAAATGCTTCTTTACATTTCACTGATATTTGAGTATTCTAAAAAGGACAAACAGTGGCAGAGAAATTTATTGTTTAAATACGTTACTGTAAGAGTGAAACAGTAACAGCGAAACGGAGGAACGTACAGATGTTATATGAGAACATTAAAAAATTAGTACAGTACGGAGTAGAAACAGGACTTACACCGGCCTGCGAGAAGAATTATACAATAAATCTTCTTCTGGATGTCTTTAAAGAAGACGAATATGTGGAACCTGAGGAAGAGTACAGGGATATCAATCTTGAAGAGGTATTAAATGCACTTCTGGATGAGGCTGTGAAGAGAAATCTCATAGAAGACAGTGTTGTGTACAGAGACCTTTTTGATACCAGACTTATGAACTGTCTGATGCCGCGTCCGGCGCAGGTACAGAATGAGTTCTGGAGCAGATATGAGAAAGATCCACAGGAAGCAACCGATTACTTCTATAAACTCAGTCAGGACAGCGATTATATTCGTCGTTATCGTGTAAAGAAAGATCAGAAATGGACAGTAGACAGTGAATATGGTAAAATCGATATCACCATCAATCTTTCCAAACCGGAAAAAGATCCGAAGGCAATCGCTGCTGCCAAGCTTGTAAAATCCAGCAGTTATCCGAAATGTCTTCTTTGCCCGGAGAACGAAGGATATGCAGGAAGAGTTAATCATCCTGCCAGAGAGAATCACAGAATCATTCCTATCACTGTAAATGACAGCCCCTGGGGATTTCAGTATTCCCCATATGTGTATTACAATGAGCATTGCATCGTCTTTAACAGTCAGCATGTTCCGATGAAGATTGAGAAGAATACCTTTATTAAACTTTTTGATTTTGTAAAACTTTTCCCGCATTACTTCCTGGGATCCAATGCAGACCTGCCTATCGTAGGCGGTTCTATTTTAAGTCACGATCATTTCCAGGGCGGACATTATACTTTCGCAATGGCAAAAGCACCGATCGAGAAACATGTGACTATTCCGGGATATGAGGATGTAGAAGCAGGTATTGTTAAATGGCCTCTTTCTGTTTTAAGGATCCGTCATAAGAATGAGAAGAGACTGATAGAGCTTGCTACACATGTTCTGGAAGCGTGGAGAGGTTATACAGACGAAAGTGCGTTTATCTTTGCTGAAACTGATGGAGAACCGCACAATACGATCACACCGATCGCCCGCAGATCCGGAGATATGTTTGAACTGGATCTCACACTTAGAAATAACATTACTACTGATGAGCATCCTCTTGGTGTATACCATCCGCATGCAGAGTATCACCATATCAAGAAAGAGAATATTGGTCTGATCGAAGTAATGGGACTTGCCGTACTTCCGGCAAGATTAAAAGAAGAATTGGAACTTCTGGCAGAATATATTCTGGAGGGAAAAGACATTTCTTCCAATGAGAAGATTGAGAAACATGCAGCGTGGGTTGCAGAATTCCTTCCGAAATATGACAACCTTGATAAAGACAACATTCAGGATGTTCTCAGAAAAGAAGTCGGTAATGTATTCGTTCATGTACTTGAGGATGCCGGCGTATATAAATGCACTGCTGAAGGCAGAGAAGCATTTATGAGGTTTATCAATAAATTATAAGGAATATTTTCAACCATAAGAAAACAGTGTTTACATAGCAGGATGACAAATCTGGTATTATTTACATATGAGCAGGTTGTGGCGGTTCTGATCAAAAGCCGGGCAGTCTGAAGATGTTTTTGAATGATTGGGAATGCATAGAGAACGTCCCGCATATTTTATGTTGGGACGTTTTTGCAAAATGGAGGTAAATATGTACAGAAAAAGACACAAAAGAGGAAAGCGTCTGGCAAGTGTGTTTCTGACTGTGGCACTGATCACTGCAACAGTTCCCGTACAGGCAGCAGAGTTCGGCACTCCGGACAGTTTTGAAGAGATTTTCAGTTCAGGGGAAGAAGATTCGTGCATAACTGATACAGAAAATACTTTGCCGGCAGCTTCTGATTCGGAGAAAGTAACGGCATCGGAACTGTCACCAACACCAACAGTGACTTCGACACCGGAGGGTACACCTGCACTGACAGAAACACCGACTCCTTCGGTCACACCGATGCCGTCTTCAACACCGACTCCTTCAGTCACACCATCACCATCTCCCACGCCGACGATTAATCCGGAGAAAGAGGTAATGCTCCGGTTTATAGACGGAGAAGGAAATGAATGTGAACAGCTGCGAACAGTGATGTCCTGGGGTGAATCTTTGATCCTTCCCAATGTACCGGATACAGATGCACCGGATATGTGGAAACTGGAAAAAAATGAAAAACTTGGAGATGCGATCACTCTGAAGGGTGGAGATATTCTTACTCTGAAGAAAGGCGAGAGCTGGAATCTGTTTCTCGAAAAAGGCATCCTGAACTTCTATATGCCAAAGAAATGTACGGTTTCTCTTTATAATAATTCAGGAACCAGTGTGTTTTCCAATGGGATTCTGCAGGTCTATGAGACAAAAAACGTCATACTTCCGGATATGCCATCATCCAAATACATTAATTATGGATGGACAGATACAAAGGGAAGTTCTGCTGTAAAATATGAACTGAATTCAGAATTTACAGTGACCGGTGACACAGATTTTTACATTGTGCGCCGTACAGCACTTCAGGTGAATTTTAAGACCAATACAGGGGCAAGCAACAGTAAATTTACCAGACTGAATCAGAAAGTCGGAAAAGGACTTACAGTTACAATGCCGCAGGTACCTGTCAAGACAGGATATCAGTCTCTGGGATGGTCAAAGAATAAAAAAGCCTCCAAAGCTGACTATAAAGCAGGCCAGAATGTGACTGTATCAAAAACACTGACTCTCTATGCTGTATATAAGAAATTGCCTTACACAGTTACTTTCAATAACAATAATGGAACAAGTACCAGCAAAATTTATACTTCGCTCACCATGTATGCGTCAAAAAATCAGAAAGTGACACTGCCTGATGTGCCGAAAGTAAAGGGCTATGCAAATCTGGGCTGGACAACTGAAAAGGGAGAAACAGAACCGGAATATTCAGCCGGTGATACAGTAAAGATTACAAAGGCAACTCGGTTCTATGCAGTGCGCAGAAAGAGTAATTATTATACGGTCAGCTACTATCTGGGAAATGGAAGCACTAATGCGGCTTATCAAAAACTTACTCAGACAGTAGAAGAGGGAACGGTTGTTACCTTTGCAAAAGTACCGGCAAGAACCGGTTATGTTAACCAGGGATGGTCAAGTAAGAAAAATTCTGAGAAAGCAACAGCAAAGGCGAAATGTACAGTCAACAAAAATATCACTCTTTATGCGGTACAGAAGAAGGCAGTACAGCTGACTTTTCATAGATGTGACGGCAGCACCTGGCAGAAAACGACTCTGGCAAAAGGAAGTTCTTATTCTCTTCCGGGCGTAAGGGATGCAGAAGGTTATACTTTTATGGGGTGGTCCACAAAACCGATGCAGAGTGTTTCTCCGCAGTATGAGGCAGAAGAAAAAATCACGGTAAATGGAAATGTGGATCTCTATGCAGTGGTATTTAACAGAACAACGGAAACAGACCTTACAGAGGATCAGCTTCCGCAGGTAGATATCTATAAATATAAACAGGTGATTTTTGTAGGTGATTCCCGTACGGAATTTATGGAAAATGTTCTGACAGGAATGGGAGAATCTGCGACTAAAAATGTGAAGTTTGTCTGCTCGGCAGGAAAGGGACTGGACTGGTTTACCACTACAGGATGGGCTCAGCTTTATTCCATAGTACAGCACGATTCCAACAGTATTCTTTCAAAGAAAACCGCAGTGATCTTTAATTTTGGAGTAAACGACTTGTCAAAATCTGCAGATTATGCGGAGTATTATAACTGGATTGCACCACAGCTTAAAAGCAAAGGATGTGAACTGTACTTCATGTCTGTAAATCCGGTGAATCGTCTGATGCTTCCCAATGCGGGAAGAGCGGACAGAAGTGAGGCGGCAGTCAGATCATTCAATCAGTATATGAAAGCAAATCTGTCTTCTGCTTATACTTATATTGATATGTATTCTTATCTGAAATCAACAGGATACAGCTTTGCCAGTGATCATTACGGAACCGGTACGGTAGATGACGGGCTTCACTATACTACAAGGACATATAAGCGTATTTTTGCAAAATGTATGGATTCATTGAGAGTGCCTGCCTGACCAAATGACAGAGAGCATGATTTAACATACCTGACAAAAGAAAAACATAGTTAAATACCAGATTACTCCTTGCGTGAAAACAGGGAATAGTCTATACTAAAAGGCGAGACGGCTGTTATCTGAAACAGCGTTTCGTCTTTTTGTGTAAGACCAGAACGATGAGGAGAAAGAGGAAACATAGATATGAAGTTAACAACAGTAAAAGAGATTTACAAAGAGAGAGAAAAATACCTGGATAAAGAGGTTACAGTAGGTGGATGGGTACGAAGCGTACGTGATTCCAAGACATTTGGATTTATCGTGCTTCACGACGGAAGCTTCTTTGAGACTCTTCAGGTAGTTTATCACGATACAATGGAGAACTTTGCTGAGATCAGCAAATTAAACGTAGGTGCAGCGATCATTGTCAAAGGTACACTGGTAGCAACTCCACAGGCAAAACAGCCATTTGAGATCCAGGCAGCAGAAGTTACAGTAGAGGGTAATTCTGCACCTGATTATCCGCTTCAGAAGAAACGCCACAGTCTGGAATACTTAAGAACCATCACACATCTCCGTCCGAGAACAAACACATTCCAGGCAGTATTTCGTGTACGTTCTCTGTGTGCCTATGCGATTCACCGTTTCTTCCAGGAGCAGGGATTTGTTTATGTGCATACTCCGCTGATCACAGGAAGCGACTGTGAAGGTGCAGGTGAGATGTTCCAGGTAACTACTCTGGATATGAACAACGTTCCGACAGATGACAAGGGTGCTGTAGATTACTCTCAGGATTTCTTCGGAAAAGAAACTAATCTGACAGTAAGCGGACAGTTAAACTGCGAGACTTTTGCACAGGCATTCCGCAATGTTTATACTTTCGGACCAACCTTCCGCGCTGAGAATTCCAACACAACCCGCCATGCGGCAGAGTTCTGGATGATCGAGCCGGAATGCGCATTTGCAGATTTAAATGACAACATGGATCTTGCAGAGGCAATGCTGAAATATGTGATCCGTTATGTACTGGAGAATGCACCGGAAGAGATGAATTTCTTCAATTCTTTTGTTGATAAGGGACTTCTGGACAGACTGAACCATGTGATCAATTCTGAGTTTGGTCATGTTACTTACACAGAAGCAGTAGAGCTTCTGGAGAAGAACAACGATAAATTTGACTACAAAGTATTCTGGGGATGCGATCTGCAGACAGAGCATGAACGTTATCTTACAGAAGAAATCTTTAAGAAACCTGTATTTGTAACAGATTATCCGAAGGAGATCAAAGCTTTCTACATGAAGATGAATGAGGATAACAAGACTGTTGCAGCTATGGACTGTCTGGTGCCTGGAATCGGTGAGATCATCGGTGGAAGCCAGAGAGAGGATGACATTGAGAAACTTGAGAAACGTATGGACGAGCTGGGACTTAAGAAAGAGGATTATGACTTCTATCTTGATCTTCGTAAATATGGTTCCACACGCCATTCAGGATTTGGTCTTGGATTTGAACGTTGCGTAATGTACCTTACCGGCATGGGCAACATCCGCGACGTAATTCCATTCCCAAGAACTGTTAAAAACTGTGATTTATAATTTGACTGATATCAGTATTGTGGGAGCATTGAAGCTGCAGAGCAATCCGCAGATATCAAAAATGTTATAGAAAGAGAGATTGGCATGAGATTTATTCATCTTGCAGATGTACACCTTGGTGCAGTTCCTGACAGGGGCTGTCCATGGAGCAGCAGGCGGGAGGAAGAAATCTGGGAAACTTTCCGCCGGGTTATTGCGGGTATCCGCGAGAATCCGGTGGATTTGTTATTTATAGCAGGAGATTTGTTCCACCGCCAGCCTCTTCTACGGGAACTGAAAGAAGTAAATAACCTGTTTTCCACCATCCCGGATACCCGGGTTTATCTGATGGCAGGAAATCATGACTATATTAAGGCTGATTCTTTTTACCGGGATTTTCAGTGGGAAAAGAATGTGACATTTTTTAAGAATGAACAGCTTACCTGTGTGAAAGATGAGAAACTGGATGTTTATGTATATGGACTGAGCTATGAACATCAGGAAATAGAGAATCCTCTGTATGATTCCATACATCCTGCAGAGGGAGAGGGGGTTCACATTTTACTGGCTCATGGTGGAGATGCGAAGCATATCCCCATGAATATCAAATCAATTGCTGCGTCAGGATTTGATTATATTGCATTAGGACATATTCATAAACCCCAGATTCTGATCCGGGATAATGCAGCTTATGCAGGTGCGTTGGAGCCTGTTGACAGAAATGATCTGGGTGATCATGGATACATAGAAGGACATCTGGAAAACGGAAGGCTTAAGACAAATTTTGTTCCTTTTGCCTGCCGTTCCTATGAGCAGATTCTTCTGATGCTGCGTGAAGATTCTACACAGGCATCTCTTGAAGATATGCTGAAGGCGGATCTGGCGAATAAAGGACGCATGAATATCTACAGGATCGTGATCCAGGGAACCAGGGCACCGGAGCTTCTGCTGCTTCCCGAGAGACTGAAGTCTTTTGGCTACGTAACAGAGGTTCTGGATGAATCAAAGCCTTCCTATGATCTGGAAGCACTTCAAAAAAAATATAGTGGAACACTGATCGGTGACTATATCAGTTATTTTCTTGAAAAAGACAGAAATGCAGTGGAGGAGAAGGCATTATATTATGGTCTTCAGGCTTTACTGGAAACAAGCAGGTGACAGACAGAATATGATTATCAGACAGTTAAATATTAAAAACTCTGGAGAAATCCATGATAAAACTTTAGAGTTTTCTCCGGGAATTAACGTTCTGTATGGAGAGAATGAAAGCGAAAGAGCGATAGTACATACGTATATTAAAAATATGTTTCTCGGAGATATCAGTGAAGCAATCTACGATAATGCAGTTTTTGCTGCGAAGTTAAAGAGTCCGACAGAACAGGATCTGGCTCGGGAGCTGCAAAAATTTATGACCGGCTATCAGGGAACTGCAGACAGCTCCATGGATCTGGGACGGGCCATGCAGATGCTCAAGATGTCCAGAAAGGGTTATCTGGTCCAGGCAGACAGAAAACAGAAAGAGACAGAACAGGAGAGGCAGAAACTTCTGACCAGGATGGATGATATCATAAGTGATCTGAATGATCTGAATGGAAAGCTGGATCAGATTAATGAGAAAGAGGAGTCGTTACGGATGCATCCCGGAGATGAAAATGGTGCGGTTATTCTGGATGAGAGAATGGCACAGGCAAAGGCAAAAAGAAACAGCTTTGCAATGGGAATGCTGATATCGGCCGCTGCTGGCATCTTTGGATTGATTCTGACTGCGATTATAGCGGACAGTGTTTCGGTAAGTCTGATCATAGCGGTTATTGCAGCTGCGTTGGTGGGATTTTGTGGAAAACAGCAGCTGAAGTATGCAAGGGAATTTCAGAAGAGAATACGGATGAAGAAACGCTGGGTATCCAGGCAGGAGAAACTCAGATGCAGTAAAGAAAATCTCAGACAGGACTATGATGAGAAAGAAACAGAACTTTGTAACCTTAAGGAAGAATACCGGGAATACGAAGAAAATTCTTTTCTGCTTACATCGGAAGAGCGGGAAGTACAGGCTCTGAATATGGCGATGGAAACCATAGAGAGAATGTCAGGAAATATTCATCTTCAGGTGGGACGAAAGCTGCAGATACGTACTTCTCAGATTTTGAGTGAGATTACAGATGGTGAATATCAGGACGTACAGATGGATGCGGCATCCCACATGACAGTAACTACCGGGAACGGAGTGGAAGCACTGGAATGTCTCAGCCGCGGCACTCTGGAGCTGATTTATTTTGCCATGCGCATGGCTGCAGGAGAGCTTCTGTGTCAGGAAGAAAGTCTGCCGGTGATACTGGATGATATCTTTGGGATGTATGAGGAAGAAGATCTTGAGGCAGTTCTTGGATGGATGTATAAGGAGAAAAAGCAGGTTATCATCAGTACCTGCAGTAAACGCGAGATGGAACTTCTGGACAGAGAGGGAATCCCTTATGGGAAGCAAATTATTTCCTGAATTTTTAACCAGGCTGCGAAGCAGTTATTCAGTGTAGGGCCGCATAGAAGAGTGGATTGCATTATATATAACAAAAAGAGAGATTTCATGTACTGCAGGAATTTCGGATGAAACAGCCGGAACAGAACATGAAATCTCTTTTTATAAATTTTACAGAAGTTATTTATTTCTCATCATACTGAGCCATGTAATTGCTTACGCAGCGGTTGATCCTGTCAACCGGGTTGAGCAGATAGCTTACAGACTGATCATGATTAAGAGTATCAATGATCAGGGCGATATATTTACTCATATCACAGGAGATATAGTAATCTTTTGCAAGAAGCTCAGGAGACTGATAGATCAGGTTTGTAGTGAGCAGTTTGTCAAACACTCCTGCCTTATGAGCCTCATCAAATTTCTCGAGTCCGTTTGTAAACAGTCCGAAAGTAGAGCAGATATAAATTCTGCCTGCTCCTCTTTCCTTGAGGAGAGAAGAAATCTTAAGAACTGTATCACCGGAAGAAATCATATCATCGATCAGGATCATATCTTTGCCCTTAAGGTTTGGACCGAGGAATTCGTAAGCTGCGATCGGGTGACGTCCGTTGATTCTCTTGGAGTAATCCAGACGTTTGTAATACATACCCATATCAACACCAAGGATATTGGCAAGATAGATTGCGCGGTTCATGCTTCCCTCATCAGGGCTGATGATCATGAAATGATCGTTGTCGATGTGAAGTCCTTTCTCATGGTTGAGAAGAGCTTTGATAAACTGATAGGATGGCTGTACAGTCTCAAATCCATGCAGAGGTGTTGCATTCTGCACGCGCGCGTCATGTGCGTCAAAAGTGATGATGTTTTCCACACCCATACTTACAAGCTCCTGAAGTGCTGTTGCACAGTCCAGGGATTCTCTGCCACTGCGGATATTCTGGCGGCTTTCGTACAGATAAGGCATGATCACGTTTACTCTGCGGGCTTTGCCGCCGATTGCACCGATCACACGTTTCAGATCCTGAAAATGGTCATCAGGAGACATAAGATTCTCGTATGGTCCGATGCTGTAGGTAAGACTGTAGTTACATACATCAACCATCAGATAGATATCGTCACCACGTACAGATTCCATGATCGTACATTTCGCCTCACCGGAACCGAAACGTGCTGTCTGGACCGGTATCAGATAGGAATCTCTCTGATAACCCTCAAATGCAAAAGAATCAAGCTCTTCGTGGCTGCGCTCTTTACGCCACTGTATCAGCCATTCATTTACTTTTTCACCCAGATCCTTACAGCTGATCAGAGGGATCAGACCAAGTCTGCCCACCGGAAGTGTAGTTAAATCTTTAGTTGTTGCCTGTGCCATGTTTTATTTTCCTCCTAAAAAAATTTTCTGTATACGGATATCCTTTCCTTCCAGCTTCACCATACGGTAGTTGCTGGCGATTCTCGAAAAGGTTCGTTCGGAATAAGTATCCGAGAAATTTTCCAGTTTCAGATTTGTTGATATGATCGTAGACTTCCTGCGCATGATGCGTTCATTTATGCACAAAAACAACTGGGAAGAGACAAAGCTGTTTGTAAGTTCAGTTCCCAGGTCGTCGATGATCAGCAGATCGCTGTCAAATACAAATTCCTGTCCTTCTGTTTTATCTCTGGAGAATTTGGAGTCTGCCAGCAGTTCAAACAGATCAAATGCGGAAAAGTACATAACGCAATGTGCTGATTCCAGAAGATCATGAGCAATACAGTGAGAAAGAAAAGTCTTACCCACACCGGTATCACCGTAAAGAAACAGATTCTCAAAGGAACTGTCAAAATTTCTCACAAAACCTCTGGCAATATCATAAGCTCTCCGGGCCGTCTCTCTTTCTGTCAGTCCGGTAGCTTCGTTCTTCATTGTATCAGAATAATAATCAAAAGAAAAGTGGTCAAAGTTTTCTTTTTTGAGAATTTCTTTTAAATTGGACTGCGTATAGAGCAGTTCTATCTCTGCTTTCTTAAAACAGGTACATTTTTGGCTTCCGACGTAACCTGTATCCTGACAGACCGGACACTTATATGGAAGTTCCAGATAATCCTCCGGATATGAGTTACATACCAGCAGGGCATTGCGCTCCTGGGACAGAAGAGAGATTGCAGCTTTAAGGTCCTCAAGACCTGATGATTCTCCGCTTAAGAGTGCTCTTGCTTTTTTGGCGCTTAAGGTGGCAACCTCTTCATCTATTTCGTGGATGCGCGGGATTTTTTTATAAATCTCCTGAGTACGCTCCTCCAGAATACGTCTGTTCTGAGACTGGGTCTTGCTGTATTCCCGCATGATCGTATCATACTGATAATTCTGTAAAGGCATGACTTCACACCCTTTCGTTTGTTTTTTTGTAGCTGTTCAGTGACTTTCAGACGATTATGTCACTGCCGTTACTGATTCAGTAATTTCTTTTCATATTCGTTAAAGTCGTACTGTCGCTGATGGAAATTGTTAAACCGGTTTGATGCAGCCGGTTTGGAAGCTGCTTTTCGCTGGGTATTCTTTTCCAGCTTCTGGCGCTGATGCTGAGCATCGAGGAGCCGGACATCTGCAAGTGTACGGACATTTTTATCTTTCCATCCGGAAAGGATTTTATCTGCATACTGGAAACTTGGCTGTCCGGTAGAGAGAACTGTACGGCTGCAGGCTTCCTGGATGATATCCATGGTAAAACCATAATCATTCAGCCAGGTGTTCATAAGAGAAATCTCTGTATCTACCGGATTTCGTCCGCTGATTCCCATTGATTTAAAAATAGTAAAGTATTCTTTGGCATAACGGGAATTTGCCTCTTTTGCCATGGTGACAGTGGTGATTCCCTCATCTGCCCAGGCAAGAGCAACGGTTTCTATGTAACGCATACTCTTATGCCCGCGGCTGACACTGTATTCGATCAGGTACTCGATCAGATCAGGCGAGAATTTCAGCTCATCATAGAAAAACAGGATCTTTTTCATCTCGGTAGGAGTGAGCGTTTTGCCGAGATACTGTTCTGCGATATAGAGGAGCTGTACGATCTCATCATTTTGCTTTAATTCTTTTACACGGTCAGGAGACAGTGCAGTGGCTGATCTGGTGGTCTGCTTCACAGGCTGTGCCGGCGCAGAAGAAGTCTGGGGTTCTGTTTTTGTGACAGGGGCTGCCGAAACAGTTGTGTCGGAAGCAGCAGATTTTACAGGTGGTACATTCAATATGATATCTGCTATATCTTCGTTATTTCTGTAGGTTAAAGTAAGGAGTTTTTCTTTCTCCCAGTATTTCAGAGCGCGGATAATGTCACGTTCTGTACAGAAGAAATGATCAGCCATCTGCTCCAGACTGAAGGGTACAGAGGTGTCAGAAAGAAGCCTCAGAAGATAGATATATACTTTCACAAATTCTCCATTGGCCCCAGGCATATAGTTGTCTATGAAATTGTTGGTTAATACAGTTACTTCCGCATTGCGGGAATTCTGTAAAGTGATCATAGCCATGAATTTCCACTCTCTTTCATAATAATAAGATGTTAGGGTCAAAAGGTATTTTGCCCCTAACCTGATATCCACGAATTGCTCCGCTGCAAAGCAGCTCCCACAATTCTCATAATAATAAGATGTCAGAGTAAAAAAAGATATTTTTCCTCTGACTTGATATCTATGAATTATAGCACAATATTTTTTAAAAGAGAATAGGGGATTTTTGTCGAAGATTTCATCCACATTTGAATGTGGATAATGTGGATAATGTGGAAAGGTGAAATGTGGTATATATTATTGGAAACCTGAAAAATGTTGAATTTCAGGGAAAAACGGAGTATTACGGGGACGAATAATGTCGAATTATGTTAAGTGATTTATGCACATATACATCCACATATGCAGGCAGATGAAAATGTGTATAACGATGTGGAAAATGTGGATAAGTGATCTGAACTGTTATAAATAAAGGAAGAACTGAGGGGGATAAAATGTTTATAACTTTTTAATGGAAATTGTCGACAGAGACACAAGTGTTCAGTATCTTCTGTTGCTATAAGTGCTATAAGTTGGGCGGTTGTAAAAAACAGGACAATTCTGAAAAATTATTTTCCGAATTGTCCTGTGTAAATTGCTGATATCTATGTCTGGCAGCGGATTGCAAATAACTGTCTGACAACTGTCTGTTATAATAGGAAGTTATCCGTGAGAAATATTATTTGCCCAGCAGATGTTCCCCGATATTTACAACATCTCCGGCTCCCATGGTGATGAGCAGATCTCCCTCCTGGCAGTTTGCGAGAAGATAATTCTCAATCTCATCAAAGGTCGGGAAATATTCGCATGGCGTTCCAAGTTCCTGGATACGCTTCTGCAGATCCTCTGAAGAAATTCCAAGAGTATCGGTTTCTCTTGCTGCATAAATATCCGCAACTACCACATGATCTGCCAGGCTGAGTGCTTTGGCAAACTCCGGAAGCAGAGCTTTGGTACGGGTATATGTATGTGGCTGGAATACACACCATAATTTCTTATGGGGATAATTGTGTGCGGCATGAAGAGTTGCTTCAATTTCTGTAGGATGATGTGCATAATCGTCTACGATCGTAACCCCTGCAACTTCTCCTTTATACTGGAAACGGCGGTCTGTTCCTGTGAAACTTCCAAGTCCCTTGATGATCACTTCTTCGGAAAGACCAAGAAGATGACCGAGGGCAATTGCTGCCAGTGCATTGGAAACATTGTGGATGCCCGGCACTTTCAAATAATAGCTGCCAACCTTAACGCCATTGCGCAGAACGGAGAAGGAAGCATGTCCATATTTGTCATAAGTGATATCTGCTGCCTGATAATCTGCATCATGTTCCAGACCATAAGTGATCACATTACATGGAAGATCCCGGATGATATCTTCATATTTCGGAGTATCTGCATTGATGATCAGTGTACCGTCAGCAGGAAGAAGCTCTGCAAAGCGGCGGAAGGAATGACGGATATCGTCAATATCCTTAAAGAAATCCAGATGGTCTGCATCCATATTCAGGATAATACTGATCTTCGGGAAAAAGCTCAGAAAGCTGTTTGTGTATTCGCAGGCTTCTGTGACAAAAGTCTCAGAATTGCCTACGCGGATGTTTCCGCCGATAGCAGGAAGAATACCTCCCACACTGATGGTCGGGTCACAGTCTCCTGCAAGAAGAATGTGAGATACCATAGATGTCGTGGTTGTTTTTCCATGAGTTCCGGAAATGGCAACAGGAGTATCATAATTCCTCATGATCTGTCCGAGAAGCTCTGCACGTGTGAGCATTGGAAGTCCTTTTTCCTTTGCACAGGCAAATTCCGGGTTGTCAGGATGGATAGCTGCGGTATATACCACAACATCTACGTCATCGGTAATGTTTGTGGCACGCTGTCCGTAATAGATGGTGGCTCCCTTTTTCTCCAGTGCCTGCGTAAGAGGACTGGATTTGGAATCGGAACCGGAAATGACAAAATCCTCGCCGAGAAGAATCTCGGCCAGTCCGCTCATGCTGATGCCGCCGATACCGATAAAATGTATATGAAGTGGTTTGTGAAAATCTATCTGATACATAGTATGTTCTCCTTGATTAATTATTTACAAATCTTTATAAATCCGGTAACTGTAACATATTCGCATAGTTACTGGAACTGTTTTATCTGTCTGTTTATTATACTCCCTGTGCCTTAAAATGAAAAGGACTTCTTTTGGTTGATAAAAAATTACAAAAAACGACATTGGATATATGAAAAATGCCTAATAATATATCGGTGGAAATACAGACTCAATAAAAAACGTGTGCAAAAATCATAAAAAAACAAAAAAAGAGAAACAAAAATTGTAAATAATGTTCACTAACAGATAAAAGTGTGTTATAATTAAATAATCATAACCTGTAACTGTTCAGTGCCTCGCGAAACAGCAGACTGACGAATAGTTACCATAACTACAACAAGAGGTGATTGCATGATTAAGAAAGAAATGATAGCTATGCTTCTGGCCGGCGGTCAGGGCAGCAGACTGGGTGTACTGACAGAAAAAGTAGCGAAACCTGCAGTTGCTTTTGGCGGGAAATATCGTATCATAGATTTTCCTTTAAGTAACTGTATTAATTCAGGCATCGATACAGTAGGTGTATTGACACAGTATCAGCCATTGCGACTTAATACACATATCGGAATTGGTATTCCATGGGATCTTGACAGAAACGAAGGTGGTGTAACAGTACTGCCGCCTTACGAGAAGAGTACCAGCAGTGAGTGGTACACAGGAACAGCCAATGCAATCTTCCAGAATATGGATTACATGGAACAGTATAATCCGGATTATGTCCTGATCTTATCCGGTGACCATATCTATAAGATGGATTATGAAGTAATGCTTGATTTCCATAAAGCGAATAAAGCGGATGTGACGATTGCCTGTATGCCGGTACCTATTGAGGAAGCAAGCCGTTTTGGTATCATGGTAACAGATGACATAGGACGCATTACGGAGTTTGAGGAGAAACCGGAGCATCCAAGCAGCAATCTGGCGTCCATGGGAATTTATATTTTCAGCTGGCCTGCTTTAAAGGAAGCACTGATGTCTCTGAAGGATCAGAACAGCTGTGATTTTGGCAAACATGTTCTTCCATACTGCAAGGAGAAAGGTGAAAGACTTTTCGCCTACGAATACAATGGATACTGGAAGGATGTAGGAACACTGGGTTCTTATTGGGAGGCCAATATGGAACTGATCGATATTATTCCGGAATTTAATCTCTATGAAGAATTCTGGAAGATTTACACAAAGGGAGATATTATCCCGCCTCAGTATATTTCGGCAGATGCGGTTACAGACAGATGTCTGATCGGTGAGGGTGCAGAAATTTACGGGGAAATACATAATTCTGTGATCGGACCAAATGTTGTGATCGGAAAAGGCAGCGTGATCCGTGATTCCATTATCATGCGCAATTCTACCATTGGTGAGGGCGTACAGATGGATAAGGCTATTATTGCCGAGGATGTTACTATTGGAAATAATGTTGTACTGGGATGTGGTGAGGAAGCACCGAATGTGCTGAAACCTGCAGTTTATGCATTTGGAATTGCTACGGTTGGTGAACGCAGCGTGATCCCGGATAATGTAAGGATCGGAAAGAATACAGCAATCTCAGGTATAACTGTTCCTGAGGATTATCCTGATGGTGAGCTGGCCGGCGGACAGGTAATTACAGCAAAGGACGGTGACGAATAATGAGAGCGATAGGTATTATTTTGGCTGGCGGTAATAATAACCGCATGAGAGAATTATCAAATAAGAGGGCAATCGCAGCAATGCCGATTGCCGGAAGCTACAGAAGTATCGACTTCGCACTGAGCAACATGGCGAGTTCTCATATTCAGAGAGTTGCTGTTCTGACACAGTACAATGCCCGTTCTCTGAATGAACATTTAAGCTCTTCCAAATGGTGGGATTTCGGAAGAAAACAGGGTGGTCTCTTTGTATTTACACCTACGATCACAAAAGAGAACAGTCTGTGGTATCAGGGAACAGCAGATGCTATTTATCAGAATCTGGAATTCCTTAAAAGCAGTCATGAACCATATGTAGTGATCGCATCCGGCGACTGCGTTTATAAGATGGATTACAACAAGGTTCTTGAATATCATATTGCGAAACGTGCAGATGTTACGGTAGTATGCACTACCTGCGATAATCCCAGTGAGATTGAGAGATTTGGTGTTCTCCGTATGAATGAGGACTGCAGGATTGAGGAATTTGAAGAGAAGCCAATGGTTTCTTCTTATAATACAATTTCAACAGGTATCTATGTTATCCGAAGAAGACAGCTGATCGAGCTGATCGAGAGAGCTGCGCTGGAAGGCAGACATGATTTTGTAAAGGATATTCTGATCCGCTACAAGAATCTTAAGAGAATCTATGGATATAAGATTGACACATACTGGAGCAATATTTCTACAGCGGAAGCATATTATAAGACAAATATGGATTTCCTGAAACCGGAGATCAGAAACTATTTCTTCAAACAGGAACCGACAATTAAGACAAAGATTGATGATCTGCCTCCTGCAAAATACAATCCGGGAGCACAGGTGAAGAACAGTCTGGTTGCCAGCGGATGTATTATCAATGGTACGGTGGAGAATTCCGTTCTTTTTAAAGACGTATTTGTAGGAAATAACTGCGTGATCAAGAACTCTGTGATTTTAAACAATGTATATCTGGGAGATAATACTCATATTGAGAACTGCATTGTTGAAAGCCGGGATACTATTCGTGCAAATTCGTATTACTGCGGCGACGGTGAAGTGAAGATCGTCGTGGAGAAAAATGACAGATATATACTGTAAATAAAACAGCCGGATAGATTCGGTAAATCGAAAGGAGTAAATTTGTATCATGAATATTACTGACGTGCGTGTGAGGAAGGTAGCAAAAGAAGGAAAGATGAAAGCGGTTGTTTCCATAACGATCGATGATGAATTTGTAGTACATGATATCAAGGTGATTGAAGGAGAAAAAGGGTTATTTATCGCTATGCCAAGCCGTAAGGCAACAGACGGAGAATATCGTGATATTGCACATCCGATCAATTCTGCAACACGTGACAGAATCCAGACGATCATTCTGGACAAGTTCCAGGAAGTTATGGATGCGGAACCGGAAGAAGCTGCAGCTGCGGAATAACCGGTGAATAAAGAACTGTAAACAGATAAGAAGAAGCACAGGCACTGTCTCTGAAAAAGGGGCAGTGCCTGTTTTTGCTGAGCATTAGTGAAGATAAAATGTTACATAATTATTACATAAATTAATAAAAAGTGTTGATTTTTTTACGAAATATGATATACTGGGTTTCAGATTAACGAGAAAGGTGATTAATTTATGAAGAAAAAAGTTTTTTCATTACTGCTGGCCGGAATGCTTACTTTTTCCATGGGAACAACTGCATATGCAACAGAAGATGCGATCGCTGACATGCAGGCTCAGAAACAGCAGGCAGAAGCCGGACTTGCCCAGACACAGGCGAATATTGACAGCCTTCAGAGCAAGAAGCAGGAGCTGGAGAACTATCTGTCTGATTTGAATACACAGTATGAAGACCTGACTAATGCAATTTCTGAACTCAGCATACAGGCCGGAGAGAAAGAGAATGAGCTGAAACAGCTTCACACAGAATTAAAGAAAGCCAAGAAGGCATTAAATAAACAATATGATGATATGAAGCTCCGCATCCAGTATATGTATGAGAATGGCGGTACATCTGCATTAGAGACTTTGCTGTCATCTAAGGATCTTTCTGAGTTCCTCAACAATGCAGAGAGTGTTGCGAAGATTTCCCAGTATGACAGGACTATGCTGGAGAAATGCGAGAACCTTCAGAACACTATCAAAGATCAGGAAACAACTGCTGAGGAAGAGAAGGCTGCTATTGATCAGCTTCTTGAAGAGAGGGCGGCCAAACAGCAGGAGGTTCAGAATCTTGCAGCAAGCACAAGTGATAACATATCTTCCTATGTAAGCCAGATCAGCGCAAGCCAGGAAGAAGCAGCAGCACTGACTGCAGAAATCAACAATGCAGATAACAGCATTGCTCAGCTTGTACAGCAGGCAGAAGAGGAAAAAGCAGCCAGAGAGGCAGCGCAGGCACAGGCCGAAGCAGAGGCGGCAGCGGCACAGGAACAGGATGCAGAAGAGAGTTCTGATGATTATGAAGAAGATACAGATTCCTATGAGGAAGACTCTTCGGACAGTCAGGATTCTTCGGAGACTGAAGAATCTGAGGATACTTCTGAAGATTCAGGGGATTCTGATGATGAAGATACATACGAAGAGAACGATGCAGATTTCTATGAGGGAGACTCTGACAGCAATGAATCAGAAGATACATCTGACAGCCAGGCATCCTCAGACAGTTCTTCCGGTCAGGGAAAATACCTTGGCAACTTTACACTGACTGCATATTGCAACTGTGCACAGTGCTGCGGTACAGCAGGTAACCTGACAGCCAGCGGAACAGTTCCGACAGCAGGACGTACTGTGGCTATGGCGGGAGTACCCTTTGGAACACAGCTTCTGATCAACGGAAATGTATACACAGTAGAGGATCTGGGAACACCTTATGGACATGTTGATATTTATTGTGACAGCCATTCAGAAGCATTAAGCTTCGGACTTCAGTCTGCTGAGGTTTATCAGTTGAACTGATAACAAAACAATAATGTGATTAAGAACTCTGGTAAAACAGGGTTCTTTTTTTCGGATTTTTGTCCGGATTGCTATAACATAGGTGGTTTAACTTGAGGATTCAGATGCCTGATGATAAAATGATATATCAGATTTATATACGGTAAAATATAATTGGAATGGAGATAAACAATGAGAATCTGTGGCTTTAATAAAACGACATTGCTGGACTATCCGGGAAAGGTAGCCAGTACTATATTTCTGGGTGGATGCAATTTCCGCTGTCCGTTCTGTCAGAATGGTATATTGGTTGTGGCTCCCGGAGAACAGCCGAATTACAGTCAGGAGGAACTTTTGACTTTTTTGAAAAAAAGAAAGGGGATTCTGGACGGGGTCTGCATTTCAGGAGGGGAACCTACACTGTCAGATGGTCTGGAGGAATTTCTGGGAAAAATCAAAGAGCTGGGCTATGCTGTTAAACTGGACACCAATGGCTCGCGTCCGAAGATTGTAAAACATCTGGCAGAAGCCGGACTGATCGATAAAGTAGCTATGGATATCAAAGCCTGTCCGGATAACTATGGAAATCTGACCGGAATAGAAAAGCCTGATATGGACAGTATTTTTGAGACAGCAGATTTTCTGCTGCATGGGAATCTGGACTATGAATTCAGAACAACAGTAGTACGGGAACTGCATACGCAAAAGGATTTTGAAGAAATCGCCGGGTGGCTGGCAGGAGCGAAAGAATATTATCTGCAGGCTTATAAGGACTCAGATGGAGTCCTCAGGCCTGGATATGGAAGCTATACTTTTGAAGAACTTCAGAATTTTCAGAAGATTCTTCAAAAGACGATTTTATCTGTGGGAATCCGGGGCATCGATTAAACGATACCAGTAACCGCCGCGCATTTTTGGAATCTCTATATAGCTGCTTTCTTTGAAGTAAGGAAAGCCAAACATATTTGCCATAAAGCGTTCCTGCTGATTATAAACGCCGGGAACGCCGAGGATATACTGTCCGTTATTTCTTTGTCCTAAAAGCAAATATCCGAAATTATAATGCCCATACTGGAGAAAACGGTTATTGCGCAGTGCACAGTAATACCGCGGAAAATGCTTCAGGTCATCAAGGTGTATCTTCCATGCAGAAATCAGTTCGCCATCGGAGAAGGGGGAAAATTCGGCAGAGGTTTTTCTGTTTTCTGCATTTCTTTCCGGGACAGGATTGCCGGCATTTTCAGAACTATTGGAATCTTCAACAGTATTATCTGAGATATAGGATGACTCTGTTCCTGGCTTGTTATCAGATGTTCCCTGAGCCGGAATGTTGGCAGACGGTTCAATTGATAAAGAATCGTCAGGAACTTTTGTAAGCGAGGTATCTTCGGGTTTTTCTGAAATATCTTCAAGTTCTTCGGGCATTTCCTGTAATACCATATCTGCCGGAACTTCGGGTTTCTGTGAAGTGATTTTCGCAGATTCAGGAATATCTGCGTCAGGCATAGTTTTTATTTCATGGAAATTCTCCGGACGTATAGGCTGATCGTCCCATTCAGTACCAAAGAATCCGCCAGTATCTGAAGTAATGATCATTCCGCCCAACTTACCCATTGCAACGCCGGAGTCATTCATATCTGTTGCATCTGTTATGATCAGGCATTCTACAGTTTCTTTTTCTGTCTCGCAGGTATCCAGAAGAATTCCGTTGATCAGGCCATCCTTTCGTGTAAATCCATAAATATTGCATTTTACATTTTCAGGCAGCCCCGGACAATGCAGATGAATCTCAACAGAACATTGCTGATCTTTTACTTCAACTTTAATAAATCCGCAATTGCTGCCTTTCTTTCCGCTTTCATAGTCATATACATATGCGATAAAACGCCGATATCCAGCCAAAATCCTTCCTCCGTAAAACCAGATTCAATAATGTATATGACCATCAGAAGAAAATATTCGAAAAAATTAAAAAAATTTGAAAAAATCTATTGACAAACTGCGATTTTATTAATATAATAGCACTTGCATTGACGAAGCGTGGCTCAGTTTGGTAGAGCGCTGCGTTCGGGACGCAGAGGTCGTGGGTTCGAATCCCGTCGCTTCGACTACGCATAGGAAGTCTGAAACCAATTGGTTTTCAGGCTTTCTTTTTGCTATTCTGGTAGTGATGCAACAGCAGAAAGGAAAAGAAAAGTTGACAGATCAGGAACGTTTTATGAAAGAAGCTATCCGTCAGGCGAAGAAGGCAGAAGCTCTGGAAGAAGTGCCAATCGGCTGTGTGATCGTGCATGAGGGTAAGATCATCGCACGTGGATATAACAGAAGAAACACAGATAAAAATACACTCTCCCATGCAGAACTGAATGCAATCCGCAAAGCCAGTAAAAAACTTGGAGACTGGCGGCTGGAGGGATGCACTATGTATGTGACGCTGGAACCATGCCAGATGTGCTCCGGGGCACTTGTCCAGTCCAGAATAGATGAAGTAGTGATCGGCTGTATGAATGCCAAAGCGGGCTGCGCAGGTTCTGTGATGAATCTTTTGCAGGTGGATGGATTTAATCATCAGGTAAAGATTATACAGGGAGTTCTGGAAGAGGAATGTTCTTCTATGTTGTCTGAGTTTTTCAGAAAGCTTCGTGAGAAAAAGAAGCAGGAAAAGGCAGCCCTTAAAGCTGCACAGGAAAATCCGGAGGGAGAACCGGAACAATAAAAGTAAAAGACAGACAAAAACAGGAAGAATCTTAAAGGCAATAGGAGTAATAAAAGTAATAGAAGTAACAGGATTAATGTTACAGGCAGAAATAAAAAGAGGCGAATAAAAAGAATGAAAAAAGATACAACAAACGACATGACCGTCGGCAGTCCGGTGAGTCTGATAATAAAATTTATGATCCCAATGTGCCTGGGAAATCTTTTTCAGCAGTTTTATAATATTGCAGATTCCATTGTTGCCGGAAAATTTATCGGAGTAAATGCGCTTGCAGCTATCGGAAGCACCGGTTCACTGATGTTTTTTGTGACCGGCTGGCTGAATGGACTCAGCAGTGGATTTGCGATTATCGTAGCCCAGATGTTCGGAGCGAAAAAGTTTGACAGGATGCGCCATTATGTTGCCATGTCCATTTACCTTATGGCTGCATTTTCCATTGTCATGACCATAGGATTCAGTCTTGCGAACAAACCAATCCTGCATCTGATGAATTCGCCGGAAGAGGTATTTGGTGATGTAACTGCATATATGGGAATTATTTATGCAGGTCTTATTATCACAGGTGCATATAATGCACTTGCGGCTTTCCTGCGTGCGCTGGGTGACTCCAAGTCGCCATTGTATTTCCTGATCATTTCGGCTGTGATCAATGTTATTCTGGATGTAGTTTTTATTGTAGCCTTTGGAATGGGTGTAGAAGGATGCGGATATGCCACAGTGATCGCACAGGGAATTTCGGCAGTGTGCTGCCTGATTTATATTGTAAAAAGATTTCCGATCCTTCATCTGGAACGGAAGGATTTTGAGATATGCTGGGACAGTTTTGGCAGACTTCTGAAGCTTGGAATTCCTATGGGACTGCAGTTTTCGATTACAGCAATCGGAACCATTATTGTACAGAGCGCGGTCAATATTTACGGACCTGTACATATGGCCGGATTCTCTGCTGCCGGTAAGATCCAGAATATTTTTGCCACAGTATTTACAGCCTTCGGTGCAACCATAGCAACCTATGTAGGTCAGAACAGGGGCGCAGGAAAAATGGATCGTGTGAAACAGGGAGTCCGTTACACGCAGATGATGGTCCTGGGATGGAGCGTTTTTGTTATGTTCCTGATGTTTTTCTTCGGAAAATATCTGACATATCTTTTCGTAGATCCATCGGAACAGGACGTAGTAAATGTGTCTGTTACTTATTTCCGGACAGTATTCTGGGCATATCCGTTTCTCGGAAGTATTTTCCTCTATCGAAATACTCTGCAGGGAATGGGATATGGACTTGTACCAATGCTTGGCGGGGTATTTGAACTGGTGGCGAGAACCGGAATTGTCGTATTGATTGCGGGACATACTTCCTTTGCCGGTGTCTGTATGGCTGACCCGACCGCATGGATCGCCGCACTGATCCCACTGATTCCTTATTATTTTCATGTAATGAAGAAATATAAGAACAAAAGTCAGGTACAGGCAGTAGAGGATTAATTATTCTTTATCTGATGGAAATTGTATAAGGCTCTTTCCTGCTTCTGTTAATATATGGACTTTTGTAAACCACAAAAATAAGAAAAGCATTCAGAAAATTATCAACAGATAAAATTCTGAATGCTTTTTTATATGATGAGCTGCATCATGAATATTCTTTTTTGCGCGCCGCACTTCGGAATGGTCCCACAGACGTTACCTCTACAGTTAACTCAGCCCAGGCACCCTTACGGCACACAAGAGCTTCTGCTTAGTGCTGCTACATTCCTGTCCTGACACGGTTCACAGATTCCTGTTGCGTAAGACCCAAACGTCAACGCCACTTATAGAGGGCAGCTCCACAGGAGACAAGCCTCGGATTGGCATCACCCCTGCTGTAGCGGATTGCAGGTACAGGGCACCGCTATCTCCCCGGCTGCGCATTTCTGATTATATAGGCAGGAGGCTGTTTTGTCAATAGTGAATCATTATAGTAAAACTTGTTACTGGGAACATAGTGCGTGAATAATAACTAAAACTTTTCTAACACTATTGTATGAAAACGATAAATATTATATAATAAACAGAAATAAACTATCTTTATTCTGGAAATGGATATGCCAGAGTACACAACATGTCTTGTATGTATGGATATGGATAATTCTTAAAACACAGAAATGGAGGATACTATCATGATTAAAAGAATAGGTATGCTTACCAGTGGCGGTGACTGTCAGGCTCTTAACGCTACCATGCGAGGAGTAGTAAAGGGACTGAGTAACAATTTGGATGAACTGGAAGTTTATGGATTTGATGATGGATATAAAGGACTGATCTATGGTAAATACCGTATGCTCACATCCAAAGATTTTTCCGGAATCCTTACACAGGGCGGCACAATCCTCGGAACATCCAGACAGCCATTCAAACTGATGCGTGTCCCGGATGAGAATGGCCTGGACAAGGTTGAAGCAATGAAGCAGACTTATTATAAACTCTGCCTGGACTGCCTTGTGATCCTTGGCGGAAATGGTACACAGAAGACAGCAAACCTTCTGAGAGAAGAAGGACTGAACATTATCCATCTTCCAAAGACTATTGATAATGACATCTATGGCACAGACATGACCTTTGGTTTCCAGAGTGCGGTAAACATTGCCACAAATGCCATTGACTGTATCCATACGACAGCATCTTCACATGGACGTGTATTTATCGTAGAGATCATGGGACACAAGGTAGGAAGTCTGACACTTCATGCAGGTGTTGCAGGCGGTGCGGATATCATCCTGATTCCTGAAATCCCATATGATATCAAAAAAGTTACCGCAGCAATCCAGAAACGTGCCAAAGCAGGCAAGCGTTTCACAATCCTTGCAGTTGCAGAAGGTGCGATTTCCAAAGAAGACGCAGAACTTCCTAAAAAGAAATACAAAGAGAAACTGGAAGCCCGAGCAAAGAAATATCCGTCCGTTTCCTATGAGATTGCTGACCAGATCTACAAAGAGATCGGAAGCGAAGTCCGCGTTACAGTTCCGGGACATACACAGAGAGGCGGAGAACCATGTCCGTATGACCGCGTTCTTTCCACAAGAATCGGTGCAGGTGCAGCGCAGGCGATCATGGATGGTGAATATGGCATCATGATCGGCGTGGTAAACGGCAAAATTAAACGTGTACCTCTTGAAGAGTGTGCAGGTAAGCTTAAGATGGTATCACCGAAAGATCAGCTTGTAGTTGCTGCCAAACAGATCGGTATCAGCTTTGGTGACTGATTAAGTGAAACAGTACTTGACTGACAGATACTTTTTCATATAAGATATGGATGTAAAAAAGACCGCCGCGGGAATTTTTTCCGCGGCGGCTGTGATAATAAGATAGAGATAACTATTTGGCGCGCTGCTGACAGTGGGGGTGCTGAATAGTTACGATAGGAGTTTACTCATGAGTTACACTGCTCTTTACAGAAAGTTCAGACCGGATAATTTCGCGGATGTCAAAGGTCAGGATCACATAGTGACTACTCTGACAAATCAGATTAAGCATAACCGTATCGGCCATGCGTATCTGTTCTGTGGCACCAGAGGAACCGGTAAAACAACAGTAGCCAAAATTCTGGCGAAGGCAGTCAACTGTGAGCATCCCGTAAATGGCAGCCCCTGTAATGAATGTGCCATGTGCAAGGCAATCCAGGCAGGAACTGCAATGAATGTGATCGAGATCGATGCTGCATCCAACAATGGTGTGGATAATATACGTGAGATCAGAGAAGAGGTTTCTTACCGCCCTACAGAAGGTAAATATAAAGTATATATTATTGATGAGGTTCATATGCTTTCCACAGGTGCCTTCAATGCCCTGCTGAAAACACTGGAGGAACCACCGTCTTATGTTATGTTTATCCTGGCAACTACAGAGGCGCACAAGATTCCGATTACGATTTTATCCAGATGCCAGAGATATGATTTCCACAGAATCACCATAGACACTATCGCGGCCAGACTGGATGAACTGCTCAAAGTTGAAGGTGTAGAAGCTGAGGAAAAAGCAGTCCGATATGTAGCGAAAGCGGGAGATGGTTCCATGCGAGATGCGCTCAGCCTTCTCGACCAGTGTATTGCTTTTTATCTTGGACAGGAACTTACCTATGATAAAGTTCTGGAGGTTCTGGGAGCCGTTGACACCGAAGTGTTTAGCAAGCTTTTGCGAAAAGTGATCCGGGGAGATGTGACAGGTTCCATTCATATCCTGGAGGAACTGATCGTAGGAGGCAGGGAACTGAGCCAGTTTGTGGGAGATTTTACCTGGTATATGAGAAATCTTCTTCTCGTTAAGACTTCTGAGAATCCGGAGGAAGCGATCGATGTCTCATCCGACAACATGAAGCTTCTGAAAGAAGAGAGCACCATGCTGGATGTGGAGACGCTGATGCGGTATATCCGTATTTTTTCGGATTTGTCCAACCAGATCCGATATGCAACCCAGAAAAGGGTTCTCGTGGAGATTGCACTGATCAAGCTGTGCCGTCCTGCAATGGAGACTAATCTGGATTCTGTTCTGGACAGACTGCGTGTGCTGGAACAGCGGATGGATGAACGTCCGGTACAGCAGGTGATCGTGCAGCAGGGTTCAGGGAAAATGCCGGCAGAAACCGGAGCAGTTCAGGAACCGGCGGGAAACAAAGCACCGGCGAAAGCTGCACCGGAAGATTTGCAGAAGATCGTGGCAGGCTGGAGAGTGATCACAGGACAGACGACAGGGATGTTCAAGCAGATGCTTCAGAAATCTGTTCCGAAGTATAACAGTGAGACAGGAGAACCTGTTCTTTATGTGGAATTTCAGGATTTTCTGGGGCAGTCCTATGTGGACAATCCGGAAGCGAAGAAAGAGCTTCAGGACATTATCACTGCTCAGACAGGAAAAACAGTAGAGATCCAGATGCTGGTGGCAGATAAGCATCAGCATACAAATCTGGCAAATATCACAGTGGACCAGGCGATAAAGAATAATATCCACATGGATGTTGTGATAGAGGAAGATCCTGATGAGGAAAAAGGAGAATAAATATTGTTACTGTTCACACACCACTATCCCGCGAGGTGTTTTGGCATGAATATGCCAAAATCCCGAGACATACAAGCCAAAATTCTATTGCCGCAGGCAATCTGGAATGAATTTTGGCTACGTTACTGTGAACGGAGTGAACAGTAACTAAATATTCTCCGGACAGGAAAAGGCAGTAAATAATAAGGCAATAAATAGCAAGGAGGACATCACAAATGGCAAAACGTGGAGGATTCCCGGGAATGGGTATGCCGGGAAATATGAATAATCTTATGAAACAGGCGCAGAAAATGCAGCGCCAGATGGAAGAGAACCAGAAAGCTCTGGAAGAGAAAGAATTTACGGCTACTGCAGGAGGCGGAGCTGTAGAGGTAACTATCTCCGGTAAGAGAGAGGTGACAAAAGTAAAGCTTCAGGAGGAAGTTGTAGATCCGGATGACATCGAAATGCTGGAAGATCTCATCGTTGCAGCTACAAACGAAGCACTTCGCAAAGTGGAAGAAGAATCTACAGCTGTTATGTCTAAACTGACAGGAGGTCTGGGCGGACTTGGCGGAGGTCTTCCATTCTGATGGAATACTACAGCAGTCATATCAATAAGCTGATCGAGCAGCTTTCCCATCTTCCGGGAATCGGTGCGAAATCAGCACAGAGACTGGCATTTCACATCATGAATATGCCAAAGGATCAGGTAGAGCAGCTTACCTCTTCCATTACCGGTGCCAGAGAGAATGTACAGTATTGCAAGTGCTGCTGTACTCTGACAGACAGAGAGATCTGTCCCATCTGCAGCAATGATAAGCGTGATCATTCAGTGATTATGGTGGTAGAGAATACAAGAGATCTTGCAGCTTATGAAAAAACAGGCAAGTTTGATGGCGTTTATCATGTTCTTCATGGTGCAATCTCTCCAATGCTTGGAATCGGGCCGGATGATATCAAACTGAAAGAACTCATGCAGCGTCTGGCAAAGGATGAGGTAAAGGAAGTGATTATTGCTACCAATTCCAGTCTGGAGGGGGAAACAACGGCAATGTATATCAGTAAGCTGATCAAACCTACCGGGATTAAAGTCAGCAGGATTGCAAGCGGAGTTCCGGTAGGAGGAGATCTGGAATATATTGACGAAGTGACTCTTTTACGTGCTCTTGAGGGGCGTGTGGAGCTTTAAGGTTACTGTTCTGACAAAAGATCATCGGAAAAGGAGGCATCACTTTGTCTAAAAAGAAAGCAACTTCTTCTGACGTGGCAAAGAGGGCAGGAGTCTCCCAGGCAACTGTTTCCATGGTCCTGAATAAGAAATATAATGTTTCTTTTTCCAGAGAAACAGTGGAGAAGGTAGAGCAGGCAGCCAGAGAATTAGGTTATCATCTTCCCGGACGAAAGAACAGAAAAGAAAGCCGGAAAGAGAAGCTGATCGTTGTTTTTTGCCCTACGCTTACAAGCCCGTATTATGTATTGCTTCTGCAGGGGATTGAAGCAGTGGCGAACAAGCAGGGATATGGTGTCTTTATCTGTAATACACAGAGAGATCCCCGTCTGGAGGAGAAATATCTGCGCATGATGGGTACAATAGAGCCGCTTGGCATTATCTACTGCTGTAATCCAAATCCGGATTTTCAGCAGCAGGTAGAGGAACTGGCGCAGACAATCCCACTGGTTATCATCAGTAATAAAGAGAAAACTACAACTATAGATGCCATTAATCAGGATAATACAGTTGTGGGAAGGATGATGGCAAGACATCTGCTTGATCTGGGGCACAGAGATGTAGCGTTTATCACTCCGCCCCTGACAAGGAGACAATGGCAGAGAACAAAACGTGTAAATGGTTTTGTGAAAGAGTTTGAGAAAGAAGGCCTGAAGGATCATGTGATCATTAAGGCTGCGGATGAAGCTATCGATATGCAGATCCCACGGATGGATTCGGAATATTCGATGGGTTATGAGCTTACTATGGAGCTTCTGGATGAAGGCAGGGAATTTACAGCTATTGCAGGCCAGAATGATATGATGGCTATTGGTGCGCTGGATGCTCTCCATGAAGCAAGGATTCATGTACCCAAGGATGTATCGGTGATTGGGTGCGATAATATCTTTTATTCGGGAATACGGAAGATCTCTCTTACTACGATCGATCATTTCGTAGCCCTTAAAGGCAGAGATGCCTGTGATATTATACTGCGCAAAATCGATGAGCAGGACCGTTTTCTCACAGATTCTGCTCCTGTCAGTCTCTATAATATTGAATATACCCCCAAGCTGATAGCGAGACGCACTACGGGGTATGTCAGAACCAAAAAAAATAATTAAATACGTCGAATGAAAATTATTAATAATAATTTATCGAAACTGCAGAACAGTTATTTGGTATAGAGCTGTGTGGCGAGGTAGATTGCGAATATCTACCCGGCAGGCATTTTCTGGAAACGTACCAAAATTTCAGGATGTGCGGCTGAAATCCGATATCAGAAATGATTTCTGACGGAGGTTTCCTGCAACAGCAAAGACAGCGAACAGTTACGAAAAGAAATGGTTATAAAACATATTGTATATTGCATGTTGATAACAACGAATATATGCTTTGACTGAAAAATAAAGAATTAATAAGACATGCAATTATTAATAAAGAAATTATTAATAATCTTTTGCCACGCTTGACCTGAATGTAAAGTCTGTTATAATGAAACCATCAGATCAATGAACGATTATGACAAGCAAAAATCAGGAGGGTTAAGAACATGAAATTTTTTATTGACACAGCAAAAGTAGAAGATATTAAGGCAGCTAATGATATGGGTGTAATCTGTGGTGTTACCACAAATCCGTCTCTTATCGCAAAAGAAGGAAGAGATTTCAAGGAAGTAATCAAAGAGATCACATCTATCGTAGACGGACCGATCAGCGGTGAAGTAAAAGCTACTACAACAGATGCAGAAGGAATGATCAAAGAGGGACGTGAGATTGCAGCCATTCATCCGAATATGATTGTTAAAATTCCTATGACAGTAGAAGGTCTGAAAGCAGTTAAGGTTCTTCATGCAGAAGGAATCAAGACAAACGTTACTCTGATCTTCACTGCTAACCAGGCACTTCTGGCTGCAAGAGCAGGTGCTACTTATGTATCTCCGTTTCTTGGAAGACTGGATGACATTTCTACAAGAGGTGTTGATCTGATCCGCGAGATCGCTGAGATTTTTGAAGTGGCAGGAATCGAGACAGAAATCATCGCAGCAAGCGTAAGAAATCCGATCCATGTAACAGACTGTGCACTTGCAGGTGCTGACATTGCAACTGTTCCGTACAATGTAATCGTACAGATGACAAAACATCCTCTGACAGATGCAGGTATTGAGAAATTCCAGAAAGATTATAAAGCAGTATTCGGCGAATAAGGAGAATTTACCACAATGGAAAAATTAGAACTTCAGAAAATTGCAAACGAAGTCCGTAAAGACATCGTTACTGCATTACATTCTGCAAAAGCAGGACATCCGGGCGGATCTCTGTCTGCAGCAGATGTATTCACTTATTTATATTTTGAAGAAATGAATATTGATCCAAAGGATCCTAAGAAGGCTGATCGTGACCGTTTTGTACTTTCCAAAGGCCACACAGCACCGGGATACTACTCTGCACTTGCAGAAAGAGGCTTTTTCCCAAAAGAAGATCTGAAGACTCTTCGTCATCTGGGTTCCTATTTACAGGGACATCCGGATATGAAACATATCCCGGGTGTTGATATGTCCAGCGGTTCTCTGGGACAGGGAATCTCTGCAGCAGTTGGTATGGCGCTTTCTGCCAAATTAAGCAATGAAAGCTATCGTGTATACACCTTATTAGGTGACGGCGAAATTCAGGAAGGCCAGGTTTGGGAAGCTGCTATGTTTGCAGGCTTCAGAAAACTGGACAATCTTGTAGTGATCGTGGATAATAATGGACTTCAGATCGACGGTAAGGTTGATGAAGTATGTTCTCCATACCCGATTGATAAGAAATTTGAGGCATTTAACTTCCATGTGATTAACGTTGCAGACGGAAATGATATGGATCAGTTAAGAGCTGCTTTTGATGAAGCAAAAGCTACTAAGGGAATGCCTACAGCTATCATTATGAAAACTGTAAAAGGAAAAGGTGTTTCCTTTATGGAAAATCAGGTTGGATGGCATGGAAAAGCTCCGAATGACGAGCAGTATGCACAGGCAATGGAAGAGTTAGAAAAGGCAGGTGAAGCATTATGTCAGAAGTAAAGAAGATCGCAACAAGAGCAAGCTACGGTGCTGCGCTGGTTGAATTAGGTAAGAAACATGAGAACCTGGTCGTTCTGGACGCTGACCTTGCTGCAGCTACTCAGACTGGCGTATTCAAAAAAGAATTTCCGGAGCGTCATATTGACTGTGGTATTGCCGAGTGTAATATGATGGGCATTGCCGCAGGTCTGGCTACTACAGGAAAAGTTCCATTTGCCAGCACATTTGCAATGTTTGCAGCAGGACGTGCTTTTGAGCAGGTTCGTAACTCTATTGCATATCCGAAGATCAATGTAAAAATTGGCGCTACTCATGGCGGAATTTCTGTAGGTGAAGATGGTGCTACCCATCAGTGTTGTGAGGATTTTGCTCTTATGAGAGTAATTCCGGGAATGGTTGTTGCCTGCCCTTCTGATGATATTGAAGCAAAAGCTATGGTAGAAGCAGCTTATGAGCATGTTGGTCCTGTATATATGAGATTTGGACGTCTGGCAGTTCCGGTTATCAATGACAGACCGGACTATAAATTTGAATTAGGCAAAGGTATTGTCCTTCGTGAAGGAAAAGACCTTACGATTATTGCAAACGGTCTCTGTGTAGCTCCTGCTCTTGAAGCTGCAGAGAAGCTTGCGGCAGACGGCGTAGATGCAAAAGTAATCAATATCCATACGATTAAGCCTCTGGATGAAGAACTTGTAGTTGCAGCAGCCAAAGAAACAGGCAAGGTTGTAACTGTAGAAGAGCATTCAGTAATCGGCGGACTTGGCGGAGCAGTATGCGAATGCCTGTCTGAGAAAGCACCTGTACCTGTAAAACGTATCGGTGTAAATGATGTATTCGGAGAATCCGGTCCTGCCACAGCTCTTCTTGAGAAATATGGTCTTGATGCAGAAGGCATCTACAAACAGATCAAAGAATTTGTATAATTTACGATTCCCTGTGTGATGGTATCTGCCAGAGAGATTACCGTAGACAGGCGGGTAGTCTGAAGGGTTAGCTGTTCCAGTACACCTGCAATGTTTACAATCCCTGTGATATGGATATCACCAACAGGAGGAAGTTCTTTCTGAACTGCAGCACCTGGGTAAAGTGCACCATCTGCGATGGTCACATACCCCAGGTGCTTTTTTTGTCCAAGAGAGGCATCCACTGCAATAACCAGACCTTCGGGATGCAGAATTTTGATCTGGCGGGAAATTCTGGAAAGATTTAAAGCATGTACGGGGCTTTTCAGGGTACCGTAAACATAAACGCCATGAGTGTCCGTATTCAGATGTTCAAGTAACTGGTGTCCGATATAGGGACCGAGACAGTCTCCTGTCACGCGGTCACTTCCGATACACAGAAAAACCAGTTCCGACCATCTGCCGGGATATTGAAGAATACATTTATTTAAAAGAAAAGCGATTTCCTCAGCAGAACTGCTTTTCTGTGAGTCCACATAAAATACCATAAAACCTCCCTGATCGTATTTATGTACTCGCAGAGTCTCTATTGTACCTGCACAAAAAGATTTCGAGAGCACATTATTGATTATATCTTTTAATTGCTATAGTCCCTTTGCTTCATAACAACAAGCTGCGAAGAGGCTTCTGATAACATCATATCCTTACCGGGATAAAAATATGCACTGTGCAAAATCTGTCGCCAAATTCTGGTAAATTCCTCTTACAATGTGATAAAATCTGCAATTTATCTGTGTTATCCTGATACCCGAAGGGGTGATGAGAGATGATAGAAGTAATCTATAAGGACGAATCTCAGGAAGGACAAAATGGTGAGGAACCGTTTGGATTACCCAGAAATATACGCCAGATCGGCCTGGCAGCCGAAGATTACAGGATTTATATGGAGGACTATGTGTACACATTTCTGGTAAGACTTGCCAGAACGGAAGACTCTCTGGGAGAAGCAAAAACCAGAGTGGCAGTTCTTACAGGAAATCTTAAATGGCGTTCTCAGACAGCTTATCTGTTTATCAAAGGTGCTATTATAGCGGAGGAGATGGAGGCAGCACCTGATCATATCGATTTTTCGGAAAATCAATGGAAGCAGATACAGGAAGCCCAGAAGGAGTACTTCGAAGATCAGGAGATTGTGGGATGGTTCTTTTCACAGCCTCAGCTTCTCCTGAAAGTATCGGAAGTGATGTCAAAAGTACACATGAAACATTTTGGAGGAGAAAAAGTCCTGATGCTTATGGAACCTCAGGAAAGGGAAGATGCTTTCTTCCGTTATGAAAACAATGAAATGGTGCGTCTGGGAGGGTATTATCTTTATTATGAAAAAAATCCCGGTATGCAGACGTATATGATCGACAAAAATGAAGAACTTCAGCCGGAACCTCAGGAAAAATATGAAGATCAGGCTGTGAAAGATTTTCGCAAAATAATTGCAGATAAAAAGGAAACCAGGAAGGAGCCGGCAGCTCCTTCTGTTTTTTCATATGGATTAACTGCATGTCTGGCAATTGCAGTACTGACAGTGGGTGTTAATTTTTACAGAAGTTACCAGAATGTAAAACAGAACGAAAAGGAGAGCGCGACGGTTTCTTCAGTGATCGTTGAGGAGATAACGCCGTCTCCTGTTGTCGGGACTTCGAACAATGAAGCTGTCAGGCAGCATAAACAATACCGGACAGATACTATACAAAATGATGCAGGGAAGAATAAAAAGAATAATGAAGAGAATGATGAAGAGAATAATCAAAGCACCAGTGAAAAAGAAAATTCTGAAAAGAAAAACAATACTTCAGAGAAAAAAATATCAGCAGAGCAGACAGATACAGAACAAAAATCGGACAAAACAGAACAGCTTCCGGATGTAAAGACAGAAAAAGCAGATAAAACCGAACAAATCTACCAGCAGGAAGCAGATGAACGTAAAGCACAGAAACGTGTCAGGGAAGCTGTGCAGAAGGAAAACAGCGAAGCAGCGGGAAAAGCCCATGAGTCATATGTGATTCAGCCCGGCGATACTCTTTTTCAGATAAGTATGGACAGATACGGAAGTATCGAAGCCATAAGTCAGATCTGCAAATTGAATGGGATGTCAGCGGACGAAATCATTTATCCGGGACAAGTAATTGTATTACCTTAGAAAACTGTGCTATAATAAATGGCAAAAACTGAAACCTGATAATCAACAAAATGAAAGTGAGAAATAAGGTAAAGGCTAAAATGGCAAATACATTTAAGAAAATAATAAAAAAACATAAAAAGAAAAAGCTTCAGGCAGAGAGAAACAGAAAAGCGAAAGCCCGGGAGAGAGCTGAAGAGGAATATGCAGATGATTATGAGCGCAGATTGTCCCGCCACAAAAGAAGTGTAGTGAAAAAGACAGTTATTACAGTGGTGGCGATAGCTGCTGCTGTAACGGCTGTGGGATTTTACATAGAGAAGAGAAGCTATCATACTTATAAAGTAGTCCAGACAAGTGAGCAGGAGGATATTGTTTCTACAAATTATGTTGAAATGGATGGAAATATCCTTCGATACAGTCCGGACGGGGTTTCCCTTGTTTCTGATAAGATGAGTACACTCTGGAGCGAAACCTATCAGATGCAGAATCCTGTGGCAGATGTCAATGGAACTCATGCGGTGATTGCGGATAAAGATGGAACAACTTTGGAGATTTATGATAAATCCGGAAAAACAGGCAGTGTAACTACTTCCTACAGTATTGTCAAAGCAAAAGTATCCAAAAGCGGTCTTGTTGCGGCAATCCTGGATGGCGGAGATGATACATGGATTGATTTTTATGGTACAGATGGAAGTCTGATTGCTGAAAATCAGACGAAGATAGATGATCCGGGATATCCCCTTGATATTGCTGTATCTGAAGACGGAGTGATCATGATGGTAACCTATCAGTTCGTAGATGGAAGTGATACGACCAGTTATGTGGCATTTTACAATTTTGGAGATGTAGGACAGAACGAGGATGACAGAATTGTCAGTGGATATAAGTATGAAGGCGTGGTAGTTCCGCAGATCCAGTATCTTGATAATAACCGGTCTGTAGCACTTAAAGATAATGGATTTACAATTTATCATGGAAGCCAGATTCCGAAGGAAGTAAAAACAGTAAAAGTAGATAAAGAAATTGTCAGTACTTTTTATGATAATGATATGATTGGTCTTGTGTTTAAGAATGACAGTAAAGACAAACAGTATACAATGGAAGTTTATACTACAGATGGCAAATTGAAATTCAAAGAAAACTTCAATATTCCATATACGACGATTAAATTAAGCGGTGGAAATATTCTGATGTACAACAGTTCCCAGATGTGTGTAATGAACAGCAGGGGAGTACAGAAATATCTTGGCAGTGTGGATGGAACGATTAAAGATTTCTTCAAAATCGGAATGAACAGATATCTTCTGGTATTGGACAGCGGTGTAGAGATAATAAAACTTAGTTAGGAGGATGAAAATGGCTTTAACGTGGGCTGGAGTCATTACGATACTTTTTCTGGCGGCTGCATGTTTCAGAGGTTATAGGCGGGGACTGATAAAAGAACTGGTTTCGCTTGTATGTGTTTTTCTGTCGATGGCGATCGTGTGGTTGATAAATCCTTATGTAAATGAGTTTATTCGGGAAAATACATCAATTTATGAAAAAGTACAGGAAAGCTGCCGGGAGTTTGTAGGAGAGGAATACAGCACATGGACAGGCAGTGGAGAAAGCCAGACTGAATTTATAAATGAAATGAATCTCCCGGAGCTGCTGAGGAATGGACTGGTTCAGAATAATAATTCTGACAGTTACCAGTATTTGGCTGTAACTACATTTTCGGATTATATTGCTCAATATCTGGCGAGAATGGCAGTGAACGGAATTTCTTTCCTGATTTCTCTGCTGATGTCGACGATTATGGTGAGGAGTATCACATGGATGCTGAATCTTGTGACGAGATTACCTGTGCTGCATGGCATGAACAAGGTAGCAGGAGCGTTGCTGGGGGCAGTTAAATTCCTTATAGTAATATGGATTATCTTTCTGGCTCTCACCATTGTGTGCAATACAAAGGCTGGTGAGGCGGCCCTTCAGATCATTAAGAAAGATTGCATCCTGAGTTTCATATATGACAGAGATATCCTGATCAGGATATTTATGAGTATCTTCTATTAGAAAGGTTTGGTATCTGTGGACCGTAGGTATCGGATCCAAATGTCTTCTTGCGCAAATGCGAGCGATTTTTGAATCTTTACTCTGATATTGGGGCGTTAAAAATGAGGATATTATAGTGATATCGGAGATAGTGTAAAAAATATGTAAAAAAATGTAAAATAATACTTGACGCAAAAAGAAAATAATGATATGATAAATCCGCTTCTGAGTGAGGCGGATTTTTTTGACAGACAACAGAGATTTGGTTGAATAAAGTTGAAAAAAATATAAAAAAAGTGTTGACAGGAAACTGAAGACATGATATTATATCAGAGTTGCTGATGCAGATGAAAAAAGAACTTAAAAAATAAAATAAAAAAAGTTCTTGACAAAGCAAAAAGCAAGTGATATAATAAACGAGCTGTCAGCCGAGAGGTGAAGACAGACAACCTTGATAACTAAACAGTGAAACACATACGATTCTCGAAAATTC